>TARA_R110002096_G_scaffold435826_2_pt1 | contig 238533 bp, 201 predicted proteins | sample TARA_R110002096 | Tara Oceans TARA_R110002096 (sample SAMEA4397295) | marine metagenome | biome: Polar Biome; feature: [DCM] deep chlorophyll maximum layer (ENVO:01000326); material: water (ENVO:00002006), including particulate matter (ENVO:01000060) such as... | depth 35 m
GCGCAATCCCTAGAGCAATGCGGTGCACAAAGAACGTAATAAGCGCGCCGGCCAAGCCGAGGGAGAGCCACATGCCGCGCAAGTGGTCGCCCATCGAGCCGTGGTGCATGTGGTGCGAGCTCTCTGCGGGAACGAGCTCCAGAAGAATTCCAAAGGCCGCCACACTGGCAATTGCCACGCCCCAGGTCCAGCGCGGCGAAACCTGGGTAGCCAAAGTAATCGGCACGACAAAGAGCACCGTAAAGGGATTGGCCGCACCGCCGGTAAGCCCAATGAGGACGGTAAGTGCAACCACATCCAAGAGCAGATGGAAGCCCGCAACTTTGTGACCGTAGGTTGCAAGTTTACGGCTCCAGAAGTGCGCCGCAAAGTTGCTACCACCCCACAAGACCACCGTCGCAATGATGGCGGGCAAGTTCGAGCGCTCGCCAAACCAGCGAATGGAATCGGTACCAAAACTGGGAGCGAGTTCACCAAAAATCCCGACGCCAATAAGAATAAGTAGCAAGACCCAGCGAGCCGAGACCAGCCCCTTGAGTGCGATGCGAACTGGCGAATCGCGAACTACTTCATTCCTTGTCATACCTTGTACTCGCAGCAATATAGAGCCGCAGGCTACGTGCGTCCAGCCGTGCCCGGCGTCTCAGAGAGACGAATTGATAAGTTCATCATCGAGCAACTCTTCCCAATGCATTGCATCGTCATCCAAATCCTTGGGGGCGTTAAGCGAAGGTCGTTTTGAGACAGCACGGCGCGTAAGTAGCACCAGCGCCCCGGAGGCGATCGAGAGAGCCAAGACTCCGAGCAACCAATCCCATCGGCCACCGGGGTCGGGTGACATGCTAAAATTAGGAATTCTGGCCTGCAGGCGCGCACGCACCTCTTCCTCACTCACGCCAGCATTGAGCCAAACGCGAATCTCTTCCACCCATTCGGCAGACTGGCTCGACGTACACGACGCGAGAGTTTTGCCAGGTCAGAATGGGCTCATGAGTTCGCGCGCAACGATGTCGGCTCGGTCACCGGGCAGGTCGCGCTGCGTCGTTGCGTTACTTTCGGGAATCCATGAAAGATGGAGGAACACGCTTAGGGTTACTACAGCGAGGAAGCGCATGGCTCTATGGTAGTGACGCTTGATGCGTGCGCCATAGACAACGGTGCACTGGCGGCAGTTTCAGCATGGCTACCGCGACCGCGGCACGCTGCCGCATCGCAAGAAGAACGCAAATAGCGCCCGGTTGCAGTTTTCCATCAAGCAGCGGAACAATGAGCGACGCTCGCCCCTGCACTCCAGTGCGCCTCTCGTCATCGACTGTGAGCATGATTGGGGCAATCCATGCACCAAAGTTCCAGTTCGAGAATCGCTGGACCTAGTCGAGGCCGCAGTTTGCTTCCGCCACGTCGCTACCCGATGCCAGCAGCAATCAGGCCGCTGGTTACTACCTGCTCTATGTCAATCGCTGTGTCGGTGGCACGAGAGTTACCCGGTTTCAATGATTCGCGACGAAACACCTCATCAATTCCAAATCAAAGCATCACCTTTCCAGAATACCCGGATGGCGATTCATCTTGGAACCAAGTGATGTCTGGCGTGCGCTCGATGCTCTCGCCCTTTGGAATCGAAGTTACCGACCAAGATCCTGGTGAAACTCCGCACACCGAAATCATTGCCTGTGGGCAGTCGTTTGTTGCCTCAGGCGTGCTTGGCTTCTGGGGCCTTCTCTTGGTTGCCTTCTTCTTCCGAAGGCAGCGACGCCTTCGGGTTCGCACCGCGAGCTAGAAACTATTGAGACTCTTCGGGGGTGTACGCCACGTCGCCAAGCAGCTCAATCATCGGCGGCTCCTCGCCGATGCCACCTTGCACAGGCATTGGCGCTGGCTCGTCTAAAGGCAGGTCGGGCATGTCGATTTCTTCGCCCATGATGAGTTCGTGCTCGATGACGACGGGCACGACGTCGGGTTGGGTAGAAGCCACGTCACGTTGGGCGCGCATGCCAATGCCGACGGCCGAGGCAGAAACTGCAACCGCGCCAAATGCACTGAGCACCTGCTTTTTGCGCTTGCGCTTCTTGCCCACCGAACAATCGCTCGTAAGCATCGTTCCGTCAGCGCGCTGGTAGAAGCGCACGCAGGTTCGAAGGCCTCGGGTCTTGCGACTTAGTAAGAAGTCTTCTACCTGCTCCGAACTCATGTTCGAGAGTTGGTAGACCTGCTGGTCACATGCACTGCAGTGGCGCATGGCATCGTCGCCCTTCATCTCGTTCCAGCTTTCGGAACAGGGGCTTGCGACTTTGAGTTTGATCGGGGATTTTGCCATGCAAGGTGTAACGAGCCACCTGGCAAGGCGATCTAAAGAATCGCTACACCTCGCTGAGCAGCTGCACGGCCGAGGGTGTGGAGACATCTACATACATGCGTCGCACCCGGGTTCGAATCGCTAGCGAATGACCTAGCGAGCGAGCGTGAGAGGCGCTGAGAACGACAACTCTTCCACAGGCGAGGTCGTGCACAATCGACTCCAAGATCGGGGTGTTTGCAACCTGTTGGCAGCTGCGCAGGGAAAGCGCGCGAACCAGGTGTGGCGAGGCATCAAAAGCTCGAAGCTCGATCTGAATAGATTCGAGCGTCATCAAAAATACTGAGAAGCACAAGCGCCGCCTCGAAGCTAAGAGCATCGACCGAGACAATGGTGCCACCAGGAGGAAGAGCGCCATGAGCAGCAATCGCGAACCCGTATTGGGCACACAACTCACGAGCTAGACACGAAACTGCCGGCAGAGGCCGCTTGGACAACGTGTCCAAGCCTTTGGTCTGCTGGCGAAATCCAAAGCGTGTGCGCACCGGGCCGTGCCCGCGAACGTTGCGCTCAGAATTCTCGAATCGAAGTTCTTCCATGACAGCAGCATGCAAGCTCGTTGGAACAGTGGGATGGCGCCTTTGTGAACTTCCGGTGTCAATCGCCGACTCGGATGCGACTTAGAGCGATGGGGACGCGGCCTCGCTGCCTTCGGCGGTTGCGAGAAAATTTCGACTCTCCATCTCGCGAAGCACAACGCCCTCACGAAGACCGCGATTCGAAAATTCGGCGGTGAGGCACGAGAGCTGCGACATGATCGTTTCGATGACAATGACGGCGATTGCAATAACGTCCACGCGATGGATTTGCACGTCGTGATCCAAGAACTCTTGAGAGCTGCGCCCGGTCACAAACTGCCGCACCTTGCGCGCCTGCATCAAGGTCATCTGTCCAGGAGGCAGGGCGCCGCCAAAGACTGAGCGTGCCAGCGCATGCACCGCTCTCGCGGTTCCCGATGCCAAGACAAGCCGCTCTGGTGCGGCGGATGCCAACATTGAAGACGCTGGCCGCAATGACATGCGAACGACTTCCGATAACGCGTCGGCCTTAAGTTCACTCACAACGTCTGTGATGCCGAATGCTTCGCGCAGTGGAAGAACTCCGATATCGGCACTGATGGAGCGCTGGTATTTGGCGCCCGCTCCGACGGCGACTTCACAAGAGCCCCCGCCCAAATCGACAACCGCCAAAGGGCCACTCCAGTTTTCGAGTTCGCTGGCGGCGCCGCGGTAGCAAAGTGCCGCTTCTTGCACTTCATCAAGGACTTCAATGTGCAATCCAAAACGCTTGCGGACTTCGGCAATGAAGGCATGAGAGTTTGAGGCAGCGCGCACAGCACTTGTTGCAACCGCCACGATTCGATCGGGAGCCAGTGTGCGGATTTCCTCGCACAAAACCTCAAGGTCATCCATGGCGTTGCGCCAACCCTCGGCATCAATGACACCCGACTGGATGGTGTGTTTGCCCAGGCGAGTTGGCAGACGCAAGTTACCCAGATGCACGAACTGGCCATCTCCCACACTTCGAACGTGTAGGAGATGAAACGACATGCCGCCCAGATCAAGTACGCAAATCCTCATTGCCAGGTTCTACGAAGTGCCCGTGGCATCGATTGGTCAGTGACGTGACATTTTGGCTACGAATGCCCAGAGGCTCTTGTGCTGAGCGGCTGTTACACTCCTCGCCAAGGCTTCCTGTTGTCCATGTCCAAGACAGAAGAGGCGCTCGGTGCCTGGCTAGATACCATTGCAGCCGACGCGACTCATCGGGCTGCATCGCTCACTGTGCGCCCTCAGGCTGGTTCGCGCCAACCGCTTCTCAAAGCATTTAGCGAGCTAGGAAATACTAGCTCTGCGGCGCCTCTCGAAGTGAAGGGCACGCTGGCCGAAGGCGGTATGGGCGTGATTCGCCTCGCTAAGCAAGAGGCGCTTGGGCGCACGGTTGTGGTCAAAACGCTACGCGGAGATTACGCGGCGGAGGCGGCGGAGCATGTTCTGCGAGAAGCATGGGCCACGGGTGCTCTTGAGCATCCAAACATTGTCCCGGTGCACGACATCCGAGTCGACCAAAACGGCGCACCACTTATTGTGCTCAAGCGCATCGAGGGGCTCGATTGGACCGAGCTGATGGCAGACGCAAGCGCTGTGCAAGAGCGCTTTGGTGAGTCGAATCTACTCGAGTGGAACCTCGAGATTTTGGGTTTTGTCGTGCAGGCGATTCGCTTTGCCCACAGCCGCGGCATTTTGCATCGCGACCTCAAGCCCGACAACGTAATGATTGGCTCCTTTGGCGAGGTCTACCTTGTCGACTGGGGCATTGCGCTAAGCCTCCCAATCGTAAAAGAGAGCCCGCTTGCGGCCGCAGAAGAGTCCGATAGTATGGCCGGCACGCCCTGCTACATGGCACCTGAGATGCTTGGAGGAGCGCCGCTTGACGAACGTACCGATACGTACCTTCTTGGTGCTGTGCTCTACGAAATACTCTCAGGACAGCCGCCGCATCAATCTACGACGTTGGCGGCGCTGATTGGTGAGATTCGCGCTTCGACACCGCCTGCGCCTGAAGGTACGTGCCCATTGCTCACGGCGCTTGCTCTTCGTGCGATGTCCGCCGACCCGAGCAAGCGATTTCAGGATGCTTCGGAGTTTGCCCAGGCTTTGGACTTATGCCTTGAACAGCGCGAATCAATGCGACTTGCGAGCGTCGCCCAAGCGCAACACGAGAAGATGAATGCCTTGCTGCGTTCGGCAGAACCGAGCCGACACGATTGCTATCAGTTCTTTGGCGCTCTGCGGCTTGGCTACATCGAATCGCTACGGGTTTGGCCAGGCAACCAAGCTGCGCAAAATGCCCTAGACACTGCACGGATCGACATTATCGAGTACGAGCTTGGCCAGGGAAATCCGCATGCCGCGCAGTCGATTTTCGCAGAACTATCAGCCCCTCCGGGCGACTTGGGCAAACGCATAGAAGAAGCGCAGCGCAAGCAGCGCGAAGAGTTAGCAGAACTAGAAAAGTACCGAGACGACTCAAATTTTGCACTCGGCAGCCGCACTAGAATACTTCTTATACTGATCCTTGGCCTACTTTGGACCATTACACCGCTATTAAAATACACGTGGAAGTTTGAGCAGATGCTCTCGAACTACGCTGGGATGGTGAGCATTACTGGGTTCTTTATGCTTTTGAGCATAGCCCTTTGGTTCTGGGCACGGGATACGCTTTCCAAGACACTTGTGAACCGGCGTTTTAGCTTGGCGCTAGTAACGCTCTTTCCCTGCCAATTTCTACTCTTTGGCGCGGGTTATCTCATGGACATGCCTGCGGTGCAGGCCCAGCAACTTATGCTCTTTGTCTGGACCGTCGTCTCAGCTGGCTTGGTTTCCACAGTGGATCTCCGCTTTATGCCAGTCGCAGTCGGATATGCCGTGGCCTTTGTAGTGGCGGCAGTGTTTCCCGATGCTCGTTTCCTTGCGATGTCGGGTGGAAACCTAGTGCTCACGGTGACCGCAGTTGTTCTTTGGTACCCCAAACCCGGTGACTACAAAAGCGGCTTGCTTAGCGGGAAGCCACGAAAACTAACATAGACACGCTATGAGCTCCCCATGACTGCATCTGCCAACAAATCAGAAAAAGACTTAGTCACTGTCACGGGGGCAAGCGGTTTTATTGCAACGCACTGCATCCTCAATCTCTTGCAAGCGGGGTATCGCGTGCGAGGGACCGTTCGCAGTTTCAAGCGTCGCGAAGAAATTGAAACGGGTATTGGCGCGCACGTTGACATCGGCGGCCGCCTTGAGTTTGTCGAAGCGGATTTGTTGCAAGATGAAGGTTGGGCGGAAGCTGTCGAGGGGGCCCGTTATGTCTTGCACGTCGCCTCGCCGCTGCCGAGCGCTCCGCCAGACGATGAAATGGAGTTGATTACGCCGGCCCGGGAAGGAGCTCTACGAGTTCTTCGGGCGGCATCCGACGCCGGCGTCGAGCGTGTTGTCCTTACCTCATCGCTGGCAGCTGTAACCTCTGGGCACGAGCGGCCTCCTTCGCGGATCTTCGACGAAGGGGATTGGTCGGATTTATCGAGGCCCATGGGTGCCTACGAGAAGAGCAAGACCATGGCTGAGCGGGCCGCTTGGGATTTTGTGGAGTCATTGCCAGCAGGCAAGCGGCTAGAGCTCGTGACAATGAATCCCGGAGTTGTTCTGGGCCCAAGCCTTATCCCGGACTACAGCATGTCAGCAGAGTTTGTTGGCAAGCTCTTGCGCAAAGATGTCCCTGGGTGCCCGAAGATAAACATTGCCCCCACCGATGTTCGCGATGTGGCAGCTGCCCACGTTGCAGCGATGCAACTGGCTGAGGCCAACGGCAAGCGCTTTATTCTCGCGGGGGAAAATACGCCCATGCGTGACATCGCCCTTGTTCTCCGAGGCGAGTTTGGCCCCCGCGGCTATCGCGTTCCCACCATGCAGCTTCCCAATCTATTGATTCGCTTGGTGGCGAAATTTGACAAAGCCATCGGGCTCATCGTCCCCGAGCTTGGCCGGCCGACAAACGTATCGAGCAAGCGAGCCGAGCAGCTCTTGGGCTACCAGCATCGCAGCCTCCACGAAATGGTCGTGAGCACCGCGGACAGCCTGATCCACAACGGCCTGGCCTAGCCGGCTTCCCGGCCCCGCTTCCGGACCGAGGGTCTTTTCCACCCCAAGTCCGGACCGGAGGTCTTTTCCCAAGTCCGGACCTCCCAAGTCCGGACCGAGGGTCTTTCAAGTCCGGACCGGGGGTCTTTTCCCGGGGTTCCGGACCGGGGGTCTTTTCCAAGTCCCCACTCGTTCCGAAGCTAAAAAGACCCTCGGTCCGGAAGCAAAAAAGACCCTCGGTCCGGAAGCCGCAGCGCGGAAGCGAGGTCCCGAAGCAAAAAAGACCCTCGGTCCGGAACTACGAAGAACCTAGCGGGCCGGCATCCCCAACAGCGACAGGTGCATTTGAATCTCCCCGTGACATGGATGCGATGTCTCATAGCGCTCTTCCACCGTTGGCAGGAATCCAAGCCTCTCATAGAGCTGCCGGGCCGGCGTGTTGCTGCTTGTCACCGCCAAGCGCAGCGTCAACGCGCCAATCGCGCTAGCAAACTCCACAGCTGTGGCAACAAGCTTCTTCCCAAGACCTTGGCCTCTAGCCTCTGGCGCTATCCACATCGACACCAATTCTGCGCTCGTCGAATCACTCGCCGCCTCGTGGGTTGGGCCAAGAACCGTGACAAGCCCAAGCCAGCCATGCCCCAGACTGCCCTCGACAACAAAGGTTGCAACGGTGTTTCCCTCCGATGAGGCAAGCGCTCGATCAGCCCAAAGCGCGTCGTCAAAGGCCTGCTCGCGCTCAAGTGTCGAGCTGAATGCCGATGGGCTCTCGACCAAAGCGCGCAGACGAATGGCGCGTAACCCTGGCCCTTCAGTCGAGAAAATTCGTCGGACGCGCATGCCAGAGCCTAGCCGGCAGAGGTCTTGCCAACGCGCCTCGTAAGCCGCCCATCAGGCTTTTTCTCAAAGCCACGTTTCACAAGCCAAGCCGCAACCTTGTCGCCATCAGGGTGCGTTGGTCGCACGATATTATAGGTGTAGGCCAACCCCATGCGCCTCGCCTCTTCATCCAGATGCTCAAGGATAAAGCTTCCGACCCCGCTGCCCTGCGCATCGGCCGCAGTCGCGAGCAAAATTTCCGCGTCGCCCCAATTCACATCCACCCAACCGTAGCCAACAACGGCTCCGTCTCGCTCCACGCGAAACCAATTGCATGGAACAGTTGCGCCAAGCTCAATGCTTGCATAGCGGCTGTCTAAGATTCCTTTGGCGGTCCCTCCAACAATCCGGAGTTTGTCTGCGTCCCAAACGGGTATGTCTCGATGCCATGTAAAGCTCACAATTCTCTCCTTGCAATAGGTTTCGCCGCAAGGATAACAAATCGCGCAGTCGCCCGCGCAGTCGTTGCTGGCGCCCAGTCCGCGGCTGGATAAGTTCGTAGCGCTTCACTTTGGTGGCGAACGTGCGCATGGGCATCGAGAGCAGCCGTGCCGCCTCAATTTGTACGTAGTGCACGCCTCTAGCGCTTCTCACATGCGGCGCGATTTCAGTTCGCGCAACTCTTCTGCAATCGGGCGAAATTCTGGCGAGCAATGCTTGCTTCCGATAGAAGTCAACATAGTTGGCGCCTCGGCTAATCTAATTTCTCAGACGTTGAAGCGTTTCCCTGTCGGGGTTTAGAAAAACTTCTTCGCGCACATCCCAACGTCTGACCCGACCACTCCATCGGTTAGGGTTGCGTTTCTTCGCAGCTTTGTAGACGCAGCGTCGTTTTCGTAAGAGTTCTTCTCAATAACCACCATGGCGCTGACTTGGTGTTACAAAGCCGATACGGCTGTGCCGGTGCTCGTCGTTGTACCAGGTGACGAAGGCATCAACCCAAGACTTCGCAGCTTCGATACTCGCGAAGGACTTTGTTGGATACTCTGGGCGCGTTTTCATTGTGCCGAACGCCGACTCTGAGTACCGATTGTCATCGCTAACATGCGGGCGGCTATAGCTTGGTTGAATCTGCAGATCCTGCAAGGTGGCGAGGAGAGTTGCACCGGTCATCGGCGAGCCATTGTCTTGGTGCAGAATGAGAGACTCTGGCGACCCCTCGCGACGATACGTTTCGCGGGCAAAGCGCGCAGCCAACTCGCTGCTCTCCGCTTCATGTACAACATGACCAACAATCTTTCGACTCCATACGTCGAGCATCATGTAGAGGTAGAAATACTCGCCACGAACGGGAGATCGTAGATAGGTAATATCCCAAGAGTAGAGTTGGCCGGGCGCCGTAGCGACTTTCTCTTTGGGCTTAGAAACCTTGCCAGCCTGTTTCTTCCTTCCGCGATGAACCTTCTGCCCATGCTCCTGCAATACGCGATACATCGTTGACTCAGACGCAACGTATTGGCCCATATCGGCCAGTTTGGGCACAATCTGGCTCGGCGGCAAATCTCGAAACTCCGGCTGATTCATGACTGCGAGCACCCGCAAACGCTCTTGTTTACGAAGTTTGTTTACAGGTTCGGTCTTCGGCCCCATCCGCATATCTTCTGCATCACGGTCTTTGCGCCAGCGTTGGATCGTTCGCACACCCATGTCGATTATTCGGCAAGAAGCGGCGAGGCTCGCGCCGCTTGTTTGTGCTTCGTCGATTGCCATCATGAGTTTCCTCCGCTCTGCTCCCCGGTGTCGTCGTCCTCGTCCCCCATGATGGCCCTGTAGGGTCGAGGACCAGCGCGGTGGCTGTAGGAGTGGGGAGTCGCTGTTTGCCAGCATGCTTTCGCGATGCGCTGGTGCCTCAGTCCATCCATTGCTCCGTCTCTGGCCCCCGCCACATCAAACCGGACGTGCGGTTTTCCCGCATCCGGCTTACCGCGAAGGCGTCATCATGTCGGGGTTATGATTCTCTTTCGTTGAGAGCTGACTTTGGCCAAGTCGAGATGGCGAACATGGTACTCATCAAAGAGTCCCCACTCGCCATAGACGACTTGCTTACTCCATCGCTTCCAACCAAAACCCGAGCAGCAAAGCGCCGCACTTTACACTCCACCGCGTACCTCACTTTCTGGAGTGCTTCTCCTGAATTTCCCACTCGAAAGTAATTCACCCATCCTCGCACGATAGCGTTAACCAGCCGCACCGCTGCCCGCATTCGCAGGTGGCGGATATTTCGCAGCTGGTCACGGACTCGTTTGAGGACGACAGTGATCTTCTTAGGTTTGGGAACCATGTACGAATACCATCGCCCTGTCCTCAGGCTCCGCCTCCAGCGGAATACAAAGCCTAGAAATGCGAAGGTACTTCGACGGTCAGTAAGACTGACTGTCTTGGTTTTCTCCTCATTGATGGACACGCCCATGGCCTCCGCCTCTTCGCGGATACGCACGAGCGCTCGGTCGGCGTAGCGCCTACCCCTTGCGGAGTTGGGCGCCAGTACAACCATGTCATCGAGGTATCGTACATAGGAGATGAAGTCGTTCCCTCGGTCCAGAGCATGGTCGAGGTCGTTAAGCATCAAGTTGGCTAACAACGGAGACAAAGGTGACCCCTGTGGGATTCCTCGCTTGCCGCCATTTTTAAGAAACTGCTTGATCAACGCAAGTACTTGGCGATCTTGGATGCGCCTCGCGACCTTCGCCAACACTCGATCATGCCGAATGTCATCAAAGTATCGACTGAGGTCGACATCCAGGACGCGGTGCTTCCGTTGGAGCAGTCCCTGCTTCACTTTCGTGAGCGCCTGATGTGCTGATCGACTTGGCCGTGCTCCGTAAGAGCTGTCCGAGAAGTCGACTTCAAAGATCGGCTCGAGGATCAACCGCAACGCGCCTTGGACTACACGATCTCGAATCGTAGGAATCGAGATCACGCGAACCTTGCCGCCTTCCTTAGGTATTTCCTTTCGCCGATTTTCCTGGGGAACGTAGTCACCAGACTGCAAGTCAAGAGCGAGATCAACTAAGAACTCTTCCTGCCCCGAATCTTCGATCTGCTCAAACGTGACATTGTCGACACCCGGTGCTCCGCGATTGCGCTTTGCATCCAAGTACGACGCCTCCAATGTTTCGAGTTTCACGATGTGAACATACATCCCCCAGAACCTGTGCTTGGGCGACGATTTCGCCCGACTGCCTATCTTCTCGCGTAGATCTTGCAAACTAATGATCGGTTTTGTCATCCCGCTCTTGCCTCTCGTTGTTTAAAGAATGCCTCCGGTAGGGCCCCTTTGCTCTGCGGGCATTGCCCCGCTTCATCGCTACTACGGACCCATCCGCCAGGCTCTCACCTTCGCCGAACTTCGCCTTCTGAGCTTGTTCGGCTACCTTGCTCCATGGGCTTTCTCCATGGGGTGAGGAGCCCTTCCCTGTTTCAACTCCATGTCCTTGTACACGTGCCATCGTCCTATACTCCGCTGGGTGGTCATCTCGCAGTTTGCTTTCGAGCTGACCTGCTGCCTTCGTCGAAAGAACGACAACTCGGCACACCAGGGTTTTCAATTCTCGAAGCCTTTACCGGACGTTCATTCATCATTACGGCCCGCGTACTCGCTCACCTCGCCCAGCGAGGCTTTGTCAGTAGCCTTCACCGAGGGGATTTCCCACCCCGGTCCTACTCAAGCTATGCGGCTGCAAACTCTTGCCGCGTCAGGACTTTCACCTTATGGATCCATGGAGACCTCCAGGCATTACGTACTTTTTTGAGAGCACCAACAAGGCTGCGGCTTCCGCCAGGGCCTTCTCTTTTCGATTGAGTTCACGCTCGAGTTGCTTGATTCGCTTCTCTTCCGGACTCGGTCCCTGAGAACGTTTCGGAGGCTCAAGGCCGACCAGGGCGGCTGCTCGAATTTCTCCAAGGTCGGATTCATGGAGATCTTCCTCTCTAAGAAATGCACCTAACTCCTCATCGCTGAGCGCAGCTGACTCTGTCAATAGCCTGAGTTTCTCTTCGGGGGACCACTTGCTCGAATTACGAGGGCGCCCGCGCTTCTTCTTACTTCGACTCGACACCGAGCCGATCTTCGCCTGCTCAATCCAAGTGAACAAGGTTTGTTTGGGAATCCCAGCCTGACGAGCCACACCAGTAACATTGGCACCCGGTACCAAAGCCTTGGCCAACAACTTCCCTCTGAATTTCTCTGAATACGCCAACACTCGATCTCTTGCTCCCCCACGGTGAAAAATGGAATCACAAGAGGCGCCAACTATCCTGACTTAGGGGGACCGAGGGTCTTCTTTGTCCGGGGAGACGTCCGTTGTCCGTGCGGTGAGTCGGACTTCCGGACGCCAAGCTAAGACATATTCGCACGTTGCAAGAGGCAGCAGTCTTGCACAACCGTCACGTATGACCAAAGCACAGCCTGTCTACGAAGGAGATAGCCTCTTACTTACGAGACGAATTCGAAATCAGACGTTTCTTCTGCGGCCAAGCAAGAAGCTCAATAACCTCATTCGCTACGTTGTCGCTGTCAAGAGCGCAGAACTCGGCGTGCCAATTCACGCCATCTGCGTCATGAGCAATCACTGGCACAAGTGCATCACAGACCCACTCGCCCACGTTGTCGACTTTCAGCGAGACTGCCACACGTTTATCGCACGAGCACTTAACGCGATGCATGGCGAATTCGAGAGCATATGGTCAAGCTCGCCTCCGAGTCGTGTTACTTGCGCGGACCCGCTGACCCTACTTCAAAAAATCGCCTACACGATGGCAAACCCAGTTGAAGCAGGGCTTGTACGCCATGGAAAATCTTGGCCTGGTGTTCGCCACGCATGGCCTCATCCGCCAATCACAATCGCCCGTCCAAAGGAGTTCTTTCGAGGCGAAGCGGATGGTGGAGAGTGGCCCGAAGTTGCAACCTTGACGTTCACTCGACCACCGGGATTTGAGAACATGTCTCATGAAGAACTTGCCGAAAAGGTTGCCCACGCAATTAAAGCGGCAGAGGAGAACAGCCGTAGCAAGCGCACCGACAAGGGTCAGAGCTTCCTGGGTCGCAAGAAAGTATGTGAGCAGAATCGACATCACCGCCCTAGCGGACGAGCGAAGCGATTTCAATTATCGCCCAAAATTGCTTGTCGCGATGCGGCGTTACGCATCGAGCGACTCCGGGCCAGAAAGACCTGGCTGCATGAATATGAAGCCGCACGTGACGAATGGATCACTGGACAAAGAGGCATTCTCTTTCCAATCGGGACATACAAAATGCGCGTAGTGCACTACGTCCGATGTGGTGATAGGTCTACATAAGATTCTTGGGCGGGACCGGCTGGCCTAGGTGCCCGGAAAGATACGACCTCGTCCCCTAAGATTGCTTACCCCTCCACACATAGTCGCTCTAAAACTCTAAGAAACAGTCACTTAGAACTGGTACCTTGTGTTGCTCAATGTAATATTCGTAAGCATCATTACCCGCATTACTTGAATGGGTAATCCAGGGGTGTCATGGATATATTGATCAGCCATTCGGAAGATTTTGTCGCGGTTAAGCTGAAAGGCGACATTGACAAAGACAATGAGCTCGCCGACCACTTGGAGCGAATGGCTGGTGGGACGGTCGTCGTTGACCTAAGCGAGGTGGGACGTATTAACTCCTGCGGCGTCCGAGACTGGGTGAACTGGATCCATGCCCTGGAGGCCAAGGGATCAGAAATACTCTTAGTCGACTGTTCACCGTCTATTGTCGCCCAAGTCAATCTCGTCACGAATTTCACAGGGCACGGTCGAATCAAGAGTATCTATCTTCCCTACTACTGTGAATCCTGCAATAGGGAAGACAACGTGCTCTATCAAGCCGAAGAGCTTGCCATGCCAGAGGCACTGCCACCTGCTTCTCGCTGCAGTGGCTGTGAGAAGCTCATGGACTTTGACGACATGCCCGATGCCTACTTTGCCTTCTTATCGAATCGCAGTAGATTACTTCTCGGTGAGGCAGCGATGCACGCTCAGAAATTTTCATTACCTAAAGCGCTCCATGCAAGCAAACCCACTTTTGCGACCGGATCACAGTCACTCGTCGACATTGATCACTTGCTAGAAAATACACACGAGACGACCAAGCCTCCAGAGACCCCGTCGAACATGCAGGCTCCTGCCAACATTTGCCCTTGGTACGTCCATCGAGCCACCTTGGCATCGATAGCATTGCTTGTTGCTGGAGCTGCGATGCTGGCCTACGCCCTGATGTAGCCGTCGGCTCTGGAGATCCGGAAGAAACACCGCGAATAAAGACCCTCGGAGCCGGAAGAGAAAGACCCTCGGGCCGGAGCCGGAAGAGAAAAAGACCCTCGGAGCCGGAAGAGAAAGACCCTCGGTCCGGAGCCGGAAGCGAAAAAGACCCTCGGTCCGGAGCCGGAGAAAGACCCTCGGTCCGGAAGCGAGCGGGAAAGACCCTCGGTCCGGAAGCGAGGCTTACGGCAGCGCCAGCGTCGTTTGGCTTTCAATGCGCGTCGCGGCGCTCGCCGCAGCGCTCGCCACTGCGGCCTGCACAGAACTCGGAATCGGAACGATGAGCTCGACGTTAAGATCCAGCGGATCCGCGCTCACTCGACCACTCCAGCCAGAGACGTAATCGATTGCCGAGAGACGTCGGAAGCGACGTTCCAAACACGTGTCTTCGTCGTGATCCACAAGCGTGGCAAAGATCGATAGCGTGTCATTTCCATTGTCGACAATCTCAAGCACTCGAACCTGCGTTGGCCAATCCGCAATCGCACTGGTCGTCATTTCCCAATAGCCAGGGTGCTCGGCATCCGCGCCTGCAATGTGTTTCACCCGATTGTCGTGAGAGTGCCCAACCAGCGCAAGAATCACGTTTGGATACGCGGCAATCGCAGCTCGCAGCTGCTCGGGCTCCAGGGCTTCCTCGATCACATCTCCATTCTCTGCCTCACGTCTATCAATCCCTCCGCTTGGATGATGCGAAGCGAGCATCACAAGAACGCCGTCACTCTGCGCTTGCTCGAGAGCGGGAATGAGAAAGCCATCCAGCCGAGACTGGGTAAACATTCCAAACTGCCCTCCGCCCGTATCATCATTGGTATCAATGCTAATGAGCCGAAGAAGACCAGGCACAACGTCGACAGCATAGTTTGCGCCAAACTCGGTACTGGCTCCGTCCGCAAATCCATGGCCAACAGGGCCAGGCAAACTCGGCGTATTTTGCAATTCAGAAATTATCTGATCTCGATCGACGAAGCGCCGATTGGCATCAGGCGGAATCGGCTCGTTGCTCACAGGTGCCCCCCACTCGCGATAGTCTCGAGTTCCCAGTACGCCAACGGCTCCAAGTTCAACCCCAGCCGAATCTGCAGTCACCGAGGTCCCCACAACTTGCAGATCGTGGTTGCCAAAGACAAAGTACCAGGGCGCGGGAAACGCTACGGCGTCGAATGGATCTTTCGGGTCATCAACACCGGCGACCGGATCGTTGTCCTCACCCGAATCGGTTTCGACGCCGCTCGCGCCATCCATAATGTCGATGAACCAACGCAACTCGTTGTACTGAGCACTATCAATGCAGTCGCCGGTGATAACGCCAAAATCAAACTCACGCCCAAGCCCTTCGATGCGAGTGAGCGTGCGATTAAACGCCGATAGCATCTGCCCCACATACGCCTCTTGAGGCCTTAAGCCGCCTCCAAAGATGGGATTGTCCAAGTTGCCCAAGCGAATCGGCGACTCGTCGTCTGCAAGTTGCGGGTCGGAGAGATGAACAAAATATGCGAGCGATTTGCGCGTTGCAAAGTCGGTAGTGCCGCCAAGATCGGTGCGTTGCACATGAGGAATCCCCTCACCGAGCGTGTAGCGATCAAAACCAAGCGCCGTGTACTCAGCCTCGCCTTCTTCAGTCGAAGGATTGGCCGAGAGCGCTGCCTCAACTCGCTCCATTTCTAGCTTGACGGCACCAACCAACGTCGACGAAACATGAGCGAGCGACGTCGTCCCCGCAACCTCAAGAGCTTCACACGCAAAGAGCGTATCTTCCGTACCCGCAGCATCGGGCCCATGACTCGGAGCATTGTCGCCGCACCCCGCCGTCACAAGTGCACACATCAAGAATGGGTATCGAAGAGCCATCACCTCAGCATAAGCGAATCGTCATAGTCTTAGCGATCAAAGCGAGTGCCGTGCTCACTCTCACCCTCTCTAGCCTACAAAGGCCGTGGCGCGTTGTTCCGCATTGAGCCGTGACGATTGGTATCTCGATCACCAAAGAACGCCCTCATCCCAATGGAAGCTGTGCGCGCATATCCATCATGATCGCAGCCGTTTCCTCTCCTACGCGAAGATGCACACTCGGCATCGCATCGTGCAAAATTGGTGCTTCATCTTCGGTGAGTCGCAGAAGTGGACGCGGCTGCATAATGCGAACAAGCCGGTCGGCGACAACTTGCGGATCGGCATAGCCCTTGGGGATTCCAAACTCGAACAAGCGCGAAGCAAGTTTACGAAAGCGCACTTCGCTCTCGGCCGATTCCCACGGAAGGTCGAGCGTACGAGCAGCGTTCACCGCACCTAGGTAAAGCGCGTGCGAATCGTTTGAAGTCACAAGCGCACCATCAATACTTAACTCGACGCCAACATGCGCAATTCCGCGCGCAGGTCCACGTCGAAGACCACGTTCGAGCATATGCGTAAGCGTCCACGACTCTTGCTCTCGAAAGCGACGAAGTCTATGAAACACTCGGTCACTCTCGTGGTGAAAGGCGATGCCATCGGCAAGCGCCCCAGAGGCCACAGCCTTCGGCAGACGAATGCCCGCCATACCCGCAAAGTCGGGAAGCATCGCCCCAAGGCCAAAGGCTGGCTCGTCCGAGTACCAAGACGCTAGGACGAGATGTGCGTAGAAGTTCAAGTTAGTCGATAGTAATCGGTCCGTCGTCGAGATCCTCTGCTACCCACTTAAAATTGTCGATTAGTACTTGCGAGGTGAGTTCCGCATCGCCCTCATCAAATAAATAGAACGTAAGCGAGAACTCTTCACCGGGCTTGATTGGGGCCTTCGTTGTTAACCAACCCGTGCCACCGCGATCGTCATAGCCGGTTCCTGCCAAGTCTTGATTGCCCATACAACTCGCAGAAAGGCCTTGATCGCAAACATCAAAGAAACCGGTATTGATGGAGATAACGTTGTCATTCTCATCAAAGGAAATGTTGTCGGTGATGCCCTCACTCTCAAGGTACGCGACAAAGGTATCGTCAAACTCGGTGCACAGGTACTCGGGAAACTCGGCTGACATGAAGTTGAAGTCAAACTGAAAGCCGGTGGCACCCAGTGGAGCTTGTAGTCGCAAAGCAAGCTTGACCATGTCTTGCACCTGCGGTGGGTCTTCTGTTCCGCAGCCATCCGCCGGATCCCCTTTGGGGGATGGGTGGCTTGTCGAAACATCGTACGTACCGCCGTTGTCTTTGTCTTCCTGCGGAGAAATGCCGCCGGTCGCAATCGTCGCCATCGCCGATCCGGTCTGCGGTCGATACACCTGCCCATAGCCATCGACCACCGCGTGTTGAACAGTGCGAACCTCGTCGAGGGTTACCGAGAGTAGCGACCCATCACAAAGCTCCATCGCTTTGGCCAAGTCGGTCGCGGCATCACCAAGCCCAGTATCGCAAATGATCTGCACAGGTGGATCCGGTACAGGTGGTTCCGGTGGGCCCGCATCTGGGAAGCCATCGCTTACGTCATCGCCCTGTCCAGCCGAAATCTCCGAGCTACACGCGAGTAGTGCGAGGGAGCAAAAGACGAGCGCAAAGAGTGGAACGGTTTTCACGAGTCCCACAATTGCAACACTCGATCCGACTCGCACCACTTTACTTCTCATAGGTTAACGCGGTGTTTGGTCGTATTTCCGAGAGCCTTGGCCCCGCATGTGGTGGGGGCTCCCACCTCTTCTGCACATCGTTGTGGGCTTCAAAATCGGCCAAGAACAGCCACGATGCGCATCCCTGTTTGCAACCGCACAGCGCCGGTAACCAGCAGAAACGCGATCAACTTCGGTACCAGCCAGCGCATCCGCCGCCTTCGTCAACCCGGCCGACTTCGGCGGTTTGCACGGGGAGCCTTTGCCCTGTACTTCGCTCGCACGTTGCGCCTCCGTCAACCAAAGCACCCTGCAACTGTAATCTTATTAACTCCGATTCACCCACTTCGGGACAGTGTCACGCACTGGTGTCCAAAACTGAGGGTTTTTCTTACAAGCACCAGCTCTCCCTAGCCGTCGTGATTCTCTCGGTGTTAGTGTGGTGCCATGCACAGATGCGGCCTGCCAGTTTCTCTCACCCACCTTGCAATTCTCAGCACCCTACTACTAGTCGGCTGTGGCGATTCAACGTCGGCAGGCGATCGAGACTCGGGTGCCACAAGCAGCACTGATGCAACGGACGGCGATAGTGGCCCTGCCGATCCCAATGCCCGCTGTCGCGACTTTGGCCCACTGCGCGCCTTTCCCGGCGCCGAAGGTTTTGGTGCCGCGACCATTGGCGGACGCGGCGGCCAGGTGCTCTACGTCGACAATCTCAACGATAGCGGCCCCGGCTCACTGCGCGCTGCCGTCGAAACCACAGGCCCGCGCACCATCGTCTTCTCGGTAGCGGGCACCATCGAGTTGCAAAGCAGCCTTCGCATCACCGAGCCCTACATCACCATTGCTGGCCACAGCGCCCCAGGCGGCGGCATCGCCCTTCGCACTGCCGACACTGTCACCTCTCCCGCAATTGTAAGTGACGCCGATGAAGTCATCATCCAACACCTACGCGTTCGCCCCGGCGCTTCCACCGAGCTTTCCAATAGCGTCGATGCCATCACCATTGTCGGTGGCAAAAATATCGTTCTCGCAAACTCCTCCTTTAGCTGGGCGACCGACGAGAACATCAACCTTTGGTACGACGCGAGCGACTTCACCATGCAGGAGTGCATCTCCTCCGAAGGCCTTTTTGACTCGACCCACACCTACCAAGAGCCGCACTCCAAAGGCTTTATCGCAGGCCCCGACAACGCGCGCATGTCGCTTATCCGCAACCTCTTTGCGTCCAACGACGATCGCAATCCACTGCTGCAATCTGACTCTCCCTACGAAGTCGTAAACAACGTCATCTACAACGGCTACCAAGTTGGAACGTCGCTCTCACTGATGCCTGCGACCCAAGCCAACCTCATCGGCAACGTCTACTTGCCCGGGCCAAACTACCGGCCAAGTCGCTACCAAGTTATTGTTGGCGCCGCCAATGACCTTCCGCTTCCGGATGCTGCCATCTACGTGAGCGACAACATCAGCCCTCGCTCCGATACGAAGAACGACTGGGCAGTTATGGGTTGGTCCGGCATACACGGAGGCGACTACAACGGCTCGCCACTGCCCACGGCGGTTCGTGCCGATGCACCATTTGCGATGGCCGACGCCGCCGCTACACCGATTGCGGCAAGCGAACTTGTCGACGACTTGCTACCGACAGTCGGTGCATCACTGCCCACTCGCGACGCAGTGGACGCCCGCATCGTTTCCGACGTGCAAAACGGCACAGGCGGGCTCGTAGACAGCGTTGCCGAGGCCGGAGGATGGCCCGAGCTCGCGGCTGGGGAGCCCACAGTCGACACTGACCGCGACGGTCTCCCCGATGCATGGGAAACCGCCCGCGGCCTCAACCCAGAAGACAGCTCCGATTCTATCGCCGATCGCGACAACGATGGCTACAGCAATTTAGAAGAATACCTAGCATGTCGCTAGCAGCACAGTCAGTTGCCAACAATGCCATTCACTTGGCTTTTCAGACTACTCAGACTTTTACTTAACGCCCGAGTCCAGCTCATCGTCAGCATTCCGCTGGACTCCTCGATTCGAGCGAGTTCTGGTTGCCCTGCCCCTGTGCCAAAGACAATCGGCGTCACAGTTCCGCTGCCATGCCGAGCGACAAACGCAAACGTGAAGGTGTTGGCACCGCTCTGCAGGCGCATGCCTGAGGAAACGCTGATGTAGCTCATGCTTGACGTCAATCCGGTGTCACTCAACGCCCCCTGCGGCCTCGCCGATGCATCTGAGCTGAGGCCAAAGAGCAACGAAATTCCTTCTGTTGCAAAAATCTCCGCACCGGTAGCGATGTTCACAACCGCATCGCTCTTGGGGACTCGCAAATCGGGCTCCCAAGCACGAGTACGAGCCGGCGCCATTGCCGATTGAAAGGGGGCGTCAAAAAGCGCGTAGCGCCGAAGCGGTAGGTAGGCCTTGGCATCAAATGCAAAGCGGAGCCGTCTTGATGCGTATCCGACACCAATCGCCAACCCCAGCGGATGTGGATAGTACATTTCGCCCTCGAGTCCGCCAACAGCCACATACTCACCGTCGGGAGTGCCTTCGCGGGTCTCTGTCTCAGAGAAGGTGTGCACCGACGAGCTCTAAGAGAGTGCAGAGAGCCAGAGTCGTCACGTTGACTAACGAGCAAGTTCTCAAATGCCAACGAGGCATACTGTGCGTATCCAGTTGCCCCAAACGAAAATCGCGGGTGATGGCAACTCCATAGAGCACATCGCACTCGACCGGCAGCCCCGCCTTCCAAACGCTTCGAAGATGCTCGATGCCTGCATCGAATCCTGAGGGCGAAAGCAGGCTCGTGCCGTCCTTATGATGTTTGGGAAAGAACTCGTGAATGCCGGCGGGAATCCAAACCTTCCAAAACATGCTCCGCGTTGGATCCACTTGGGACGCACTGCAGCTCGTTAGTGCAGAGATAAAGGCGTTGATCGAGGCGCCGTTTGTGCACCAGCGGTACTGGTCGCAAATCCCAGTGCGCATGCAAGCAAGAAAAACCTACCTGGCCACAAGGAGCTGCCTGTCACGTCAAACAAGGTATCACAGCGAGCAGATTGGCGACGCTGTGCACAGAGCGACCAGCTGGGAACCGCTAAAGAGCGCCAGCACGCGAGTGAAGCAGGGGCAACGTGAAATTGAGACACGGTGAAGTAACGTCAGCATCAATCGCTGCGCTTCACTTTTTCCCGATCGGAAAAGACCGCGCCAGATCGTCTGGTAAACTTCGGCCTTGAGGCAGCGTCTCGCACCAGGCTTATTTCTTCTTTCGCTGCCGTTCATTGCCATTATTGGAATTGCGGGCATCGTCGCTCCGCAGTGGCTAGAAGCTGGCGCCCAGGCGTTTACTGGCGCGTGGTTTTCGACGTTCGACTGGTTCACCATGCTTCTCTCTACGGGAACGGTGATCCTAAGTCTTTTGCTGGCGTTTTCCCGCTACGGCAAAATTGTGTTGGGCAAAGTTGGTGAGAAGCCCGAATTCACCACAGTATCTTGGCTCTCGATGCTCTTTGCCGCCGGCATGGGCACAGGCATTCTCTTTTGGGGCGTCGCCGAGCCCATGACCCACTACCTTGGTGCCCCAGGTCTTGAAGCCGAGACCACAAGCGGGGCCCACTACGCCCTGGTTCTCACCGCCCTGCATTGGGGCTTGCACGCTTGGTCCATCTACGCCATCGCAGGCCTCGTATTGGCCTACTTCTGCTTCCGCCACAATCGCCCGTACTTGCCAGGCGAGCCCATTCGCGCAGGCTTCAAAGGGTTTTGGGTCGAGCCCGTCTCTAAGGCAACCGACTTCTTAGCCATCATAGCCATCGTCTTTGGCGTCGCCGGCTCGCTCACCATGGGCACGCTGCAAATCCAATCGGGGCTGAGCCTACTCTTTGGCCTCGATGCAGAATCCAACATTGTTACCTCGGCCATCCTACTCGCACTCGTCGTCGCCTACATGACCTCGGCCGCCACAAGCCTAGACAAGGGCATCAAGTGGCTCTCCAACATCAATATCGCAATTTGCGTGGGCCTGGCATTGTTCTTACTTTGCACAGGGCCAAGTCTCTACCTACTTAAGACCTTCTTCGTCTCAATGGGTGAGTACCTCCGTGAGCTTCCCCGCTTAAGCACACAACTATCCCCAAAGACGCAAGGTGGAACATGGTTTCACTCTTGGACGATTACGTACTTTCTATGGTGGATCGCGTGGGCCCCGTTTGTTGGAGTATTCATCGCTAGGATCAGTCGTGGCCGAACGATTCGAGAGTTTATCTTAGGCGTAATTTTTGTGCCCACAGTGTTCTCACTTTTGTGGTTCGCCATTCTCGGCGGCGCAGGCTTGTACTCGGAGATGACCGGGCAAAGCGGGCTCTCAAACATCGTTAAAAGAGATCTTACCCTTGCCCTCTTCACGCTCTTTGAAGCGTTCCCGATGAGCAACGTGCTGTCGTTCACAGCCATACTTCTCGTATTCGTGTTTCTGGTAACCAGCGTCGACAGCGCGACATTTGTTTTGGGTATGCTCACAAGCAAGGGTTCGACAAACCCGCCAGTGCGAAAGAAGCTCGCCTGGGGCATCACGCTTGGCGTTCTTGGAGGCGCCCTAACGCTCAGCCGCAACGTGAGCGTCGTAAAGTCCATCGCGATTCTCGGAGCAATACCGTTTAGCGTCTTCTTGCTGCTGCAAATTATCGGCTTCCTTCGCGTGCTGATTCGCGAAGAATAACTCTTAGGGGCTAAACACCACGCCGACCGCTACTGGTGATTCGCAAGTGCCATCGTCTCCAATCTGTGGGTCCAAGCTCTGCTGTGCTACGCCCATGAGGCCTGTCGAGTTCAGCGCTCCGTCCACGTTGAGGTCCCACAAGCGCCGTGAATCCGACTTCCAACTGTTATCGTCCAAGCATCCAACCGAGTACACGATCAGTTCACCCTCTTCGAGATTACCCGCTTCAACGGGCAGTCCTACTGAGTTCGGAACAAGGATAGCCTCCTCAAAGGTGGCCGCACCTTTCACGGTCACAGCGGCCATCAGAACATTCAGGTAGAGATCTTCGCCCGGTAACTCCAGCGTGATGCTGAATTTACCACTTGATACCGGCAACACGTACGCAAACAAACCGAGATTCATTTCATTCGATTGCGCGAGTGGAGCCAATGTCATGATGTCTTGCCCACTCGCTGCACGTACGCCCTGTGGCGTGCCCCCTTGAGTTGCGATAAAGATCACCGTAGTGCTCTCCAGGCTAAGGAGTAGGCCATCCAAGACATATGGACTGCGGGTGAAACGATCGCTCGTAACTTCCTCGACCCCTACATCCAACGGCCTGGCATCTGTCTCGTTGGCATCCGATGTTCCCAATGCCCCGTCTGTTCGAAGTCCCGAGTCACGACGTTGCTCAACATCGCTTGAGGCTTCGAAGAGAAGCGAGCAGGACGAAGTCGCACACAGTCCCGCCAGTATTGGTATCAAACAATGCACTAGGTAAATCGTATCTCTCGCAAGACGGGCTCGCAAGTGATGCCAAGCACCCACACATTGGAGCCTGCTCGACTAGCCCTTTTGCATAAGCTCGATGACATCTTGTAAGTCCTTGGCCGAAGGCACACTCCATTCTTTCTGGTAGCCAAAGACTTCGTGCAAAGGTCGCGTGCCGTATCGATCATCCAGTAAGTCGAGATGCGCTCCGGTTAGTGCGGCAGGATGCTCGAGACCACACGCATGGGTTAGCTTGAGCAGATCACTCCGCATCGTCACAACATAGTTCGCCAAGCGAGCCGACTTTAGCGTTGGATCCAAGCCACGCATTAGCCAGCGATTCTGCGTTGCTACTCCTGCCGGACAGTGCCCGGTATGGCATCGCTGCGCTTGAATGCAGCCAATCGCCAACATTGCTTCTCGAGCAACGTGTACCAAATCGCAGCCAAGACCAAAGGCCGTCATCGCTTCGTTTGGAAATCCCAATTTGCCAGAGCCCACAAAGACGATTCGGTGTTGCAGCCCAGCTTCCGCAAAAATGCGAAAGACCTGGCTCATACCAACTTTAAACGGCAATGCCACGTGATCACTAAACGCCAGAGGCGCGGCTCCTGTCCCACCCTCACCTCCATCGACGGCGATGTAATCAACGCCGCGAGTTCCGCTTTTCATAAGCGCAGCAAGCTCGTGCCAAAACTCGAGTTGACCAATGGCAGCCTTAATCCCGATCGGCAGCCCAGTGCTTTCCGCAAGATCCTCGATGAAATCGAGCATTTCATCGGTGCTTGAGAATGCCGAATGAGAATTGGGGCTCACACAATCTTGGCCCATGGGAATCCCGCGCACTTCGGCAACAACACTGGTTACTTTGGCGGCTGGCAAAAGCCCACCGAGTCCAGGTTTTGCACCTTGACTGAGCTTAATCTCAATTGCTCGAACCGGGTTCTTTGCAACGACGTCTAAGAATTTTACCTTATCGAAGGTACCATTGGCATTTCGGCAACCAAAGTAGCCGGTTCCAATTTGCCAAATGAGATCGCCGCCATGCTTGTGATGGGGAGACACACCACCTTCGCCCGTGTTGTGCATGCAGCCCGCAATTTTGACGCCACGATTAAGAGCCTCGATTGCCGGGCCACTAAGCGATCCCCAGCTCATTCCCGAAACGTTGATGATCGACTCGGGACGAAACGCCTTGGCCCGCCCTCGAGGGCCACCAAGAATCTTTGCGCACGGAATCCCATAGGCATCACCAACCCCTTTGCCATTCTTTGGGAACGTCGCATTCTTGATCACCAAGTAGTTGCTGCTGCTTTCAAGATCGTTATCGGTGCCAAAGCCAAAGTAATTGTTCTGCTGCTTGGCCGAGGCGTAGACCCATCTTCGCTGGTCGCGACTGAAGGGCCGCTCTTCATCGTTGTTCGCGACGATGTACTGGCGCAACTCGGGACCAAAGGTCTCGAGGATATAGCGAAGGTGCCCAACTATAGGAAAGTTGCGAACGATCGCCCTCGACTTCTGGGTCACATCGTAAATCACGAGCAAGACGATGAACGCGAGTAGGCCCAAAAGCACCCAGATAATCATGGCCGGGACAATAGCAACAATTTGGTAGAGCAAGGCCTCTTTCGCGCCATGATGCAACTTGAGAAAGAGCCGCCGACCAGCCACTTGAAGCCCGGCACGAATGGAAGCGCCCAAGTCGCTACCGCCCAAATGAGTTGCCACCCGCCAGCTTTTTCTGGGGCAGCCTCTAGCAATTGGCTTCGAACGAGCAGCAGGGGCGGCTCACTCGCCCCATTCTCGAGTAGCGAAATGCCGCGTCGCGGTGCGAACGCTCTCCTCCACGTGGCTCAGAGGTAGAACGTTCACAACAAGAAGTACAGACTAGCCAACCTTGGGCTTCGAGACCTTCTTCTCGGCTTTGTCCTTCTTCTTCTGCTTCTTCTCTTTCGGTGTGAGCTTCGGCTTGTTGCTATTGCCTTGTTGTATCTGCCCTTTAGCCATCGTCGTCTCCTTCATTGGGTTGTGGACACAGTTTTGCGTCCGTGATTTGATACGTCCTGCGAGTTATTCGTAGCCAGCGCAATACTCTAGGTCGCCAGCCCCAAGGCACCTTCGCTCGAGTCAACGAGAGCCTTCACCTCCGAGCCGCTCAGAGTCTCTCGCGAGAGCAATGCGTCGCAAATCGCCTGCAACGTAGTTCTGTGCGCACTTAGAAGCGTAGTCGCGCGGTCGCTTTGCTCGGTGATAAAGCGCGCAACTTCCAACTCGATTGCCTCCGAGAATTCTTCTGAAGGCGAGTTTCCGCGATTTGGCATCCTCGACTGGAGAAATACACCACGGTCAGCGCCCTCGTAGTGCACCGGTCCCAAACTCTCACTCATGCCCCACTCGGTCACCATCTTGCGAGCGAGCCTTGTCGCTTCTCGGATTGCATGTGCAGCGCCAGAGCTTCGCTGTTGCAATCCGAGTTCTTCGGCAACTCGGCCTCCCATAAGAATGCAGATTCGATTTACGAGAAAGCTGCGGCTAATTGTAAGCCTATCTTCGACAGGCAGTTGCAGAGTGAGCCCTAGCTTCTCTCCCCTGGGAATGATCGTCACCTTGTGAAGTGGGTCAACCTCGTCATCAAGAATCAAGGTCGAGACAAGTGCGTGGCCAGCCTCGCGAAGCGCAGAAACTTGCCTCTCTCGATCGGAGACGAACATCGAGTTTCGCGGACTTCCCATGAGGATTTTATCCTTGGCGTCTTCAAATTCGATCATGCGAACGGAATCTTGCTCACGCCGCGCCGCCAACAATGCACCTTCATTCGTGAGGTTTCCTAAGTCGGCTCCAGAAAACCCTGACGTACCTCTAGCAATCATCGATAGGTCGACATCCGCAGCCATTGGAACTTTGCGCGTATGGATCTTGAGTATGTCGAGGCGCCCCTTAATATCTGGGAGCGAAACGTGAATGACCCGATCGAAACGCCCAGGCCTAAGAAGCGCAGGGTCCAAGACGTCGGGCCGGTTGGTGGCCGCAATAAGAATAACTCCGTCGGCAGATTCAAACCCATCCATCTCGACAAGCAGTTGATTGAGGGTCTGTTCGCTCTCATCGCTTCCGCTTCCGACACCTGCACCGCGACGTCGTCCAACCGCATCGATCTCGTCGATAAAGATAATGCAGGGCGCGTTCTTCTTGCCTTGCGCAAAAAGGTCACGAACGCGGGACGCTCCAACTCCGACAAACATCTCAACGAAGTCCGAGCCGGCAATGGCGTAGAACGGCACGTTGGCCTCGCCGGCAATGGCGCGCGCCAACAGAGTTTTTCCGGTGCCGGGGCTGCCCGAAAGCAATACGCCTTTGGGAATGCGACCGCCAAGGCGTTTGAACTTCGCCGGGTTGTCCAGAAAGGCGATAATTTCTTCGACCTCTTCTCGGGCCTCTTGAATGCCGGCAACGTCTTTAAACGTGACCTTTACCTGGTTTGCAGTAAGTAGCTTGGCCTTCGATTTTCCAAAATCGAGTGGACCTTTTTTCCCAGAGGCGCCCCTCATCATAAAGAAGTACACCAAGAGTGCGATCACCAAGATCGGAACCAGGGCCACAAGCAGCTCTTGCCACAACGGTGTCGATGACGCAGATTTGACGCTCCAGCTCACGCCGTGGGCAGCCAAGGCATCGGTAAGAGAATTCCCAGCGCCACTGTAGGGGCCAACGACGACCATGTCGGTTGAGCCACCTCGAAACGCCACGACGTACTTAGCGCTGCCCTCTCCAAGAGGCTGCACCTTCACATCGCGAATCGACCGCAGACGTTCTGGTGACTGTAGAAGTGCCGTTAGCTCTTGAACAGACTTTGCCTCCTCGGCATCACTTCCATCGCCAGTACCAACGTAAATCGCACCAACGAGAAGCACCACCACAACCGCGAGGGCGTACTTGGTTCGGGCTCTCAACGCCGGGCTTTCCGGCGAGACTCTTTCGCTTTCTTCTCGTCAGGCTCGGGAATTCCAGAGCCCGGTCCGCACACCAAAACACGAACTTTGTCGGCAAAGAGAACTTCCATCTTGCTTGGCGGAAGAACCTCGACAACGTAGCCAAGACCAAAGCTTGGATGCACAAAGACATCGGTCGGCCCAAATGCACTAGAACTTTGATAGCAATCCGCTTCGGGGTGCTCGGCAGCATCGGCTACCTGAGCGTGGTCGAGAGATTCAATGCGAGCGTGGAAACTGCCCTTGGACGCACACACATGTACAGCCGAACAAAGCTCACACCGAATGTGGCGAACCTCTTTGTCTTCGAAGGTCACGCGATGAAAACACTCCTCGTTACAAGCGGGACAGTCTGCGCGGAAGATTGGAATTTGGTACTTACTCATCGTCTGGTAGCGCCACGGCGGCGTCTTCATCTACCTGCGATGCAATATGAGAACCGCATCTTCATCGTGTTGCGGGGCGCGTCGCGGCCAAAAGCGTGCTCGTTAGCTGCGCTCCACAAGCCAGAGGCGCTTGGCCTCGCTGTAAATCGTATCGACCAGCACCGCCAGTTCTTCTTTGGACGCTGCGTCCTGTGGGTGGACAGCAAGGCACCCCACCACGCGTCGCCTTGCCTCGGAGATGGTTCCCGGCCAGCCTCCTTCAATGAGGCGCCCTTCGCTCTCCAGTGTTTTGACATGCAGCTCCACCCACTCTGCCGCCTCAACCCGCAAAAGGGCTTGCAGAGAGTCTGCTTGGACTTGGGGTTCGAGAGGTGTCATTCGCATTTGTTGCCTACAATGCCTTGCGAGTGACGGGCCATACACTCATTGCCTGCGTTCTGCAGTCGACGCGCCCAGCACTCAATCATTATGATTGAACGATCGATCATTTTGATTCGCCAAGCGATTGCGAATCGGTGTGCAGCGCGTACTTCTTGAGCTTGCGGTAGAGGGTGGCTGTGCCTATCTCCAATTGCTTGGCCGTCTGCGTTTGGTTGCCTCCGTTAATCTTGAGAACCGCCAAGATGTAGTCGCGTTCTACGTCGCTTAGCGATTGCACGTTGCCTAAGCTCGCCACCGGCTTTGGCAGCGTATTGCGAATGTCTTCGGGAAGGTCGGCAAGCTCGACTCGGCTGCCGCTTGCAAGTGCCACGGCGCGCTCCATCGCGTTCTCAAGCTCGCGCACATTGCCTGGCCACTCGTGTCGCAAGAGTTGATCGGCGGCTGCAGGCGATAGCCCATTTACCTCGCGAGCCATGCGTTGCCCGGCTTCGGCAAGCAGCAAGCGGCCAAGTGGCAAGATGTCGTCGCGACGCTCGCGAAGTGGTGGAACGTACAGCTCAACCACGTTAAGTCGATAGAATAGATCTTGGCGAAACCGTCCATCGGTAACGTCTTGCACGAGGTCTCGATTGGTAGCGGCCAAGATGCGCACGTTCACATCGCGATTTTGGCTCTCACCAATTCTGCGTATCTCGCGCTCTTGCAAGACGCGTAAGAGTTTTACCTGCATGCTTGGCGAGACCTCACCAATCTCGTCGAGAAACAGTGTTCCGCCACTTGCCGCTTCAAAGAGGCCAGGTCTTGATGCAACGGCACCAGTAAACGCACCGCGAGCATGCCCAAAGAGCTCACTCTCAAGGAGCGTTTCGGTAATTGCGCCGCAGTTCACCGCGATAAAGGGCCCAAGCGCGCGAGGCGACTCTTGGTGCACAAGCTGCGCAATGCGCTCTTTGCCCACACCGCTCTCTCCGGTGATAAGCACCGTCGCATCCACCTTTGCGATGCGACGAGCCAAGTCGACGACCACCTGCATTGTCTTGCTTCGAGCAACCACGCCAAGCGGCCCCTCGACTTCGGGCGCGACCACAGCCAAGACGCGGCGCTTGCTTTGCAGTTTCGTCTCCGCAGCCTTTAGCGAATCGATCACGCGAACGAGTGAGACGTCGAGACACTCGGCAAGACGCCCAGCCTCGAAGTACTTCATCTCGTCGGCATGGGTATCGCCCCACTCTTCGCGAGTTCGGCCAACGAGGTGACACGAGGCATGGCCTTGCCCCAAGCACCGGTCTTCAAGTACGAAAATTTCGCGACCCTCGGTGTGGCTAAGGTACCCACTCATCAAGCCGCAAATCGTCCAACACACAGCAGAGTCGGCTTGGCCAAGGTGAAGCAAATGCTGCTCGGCTTCGTAGGAGGCAAGCAACATCGCACCGTTCTCGCCCAGTGGGCAGGTTTGCTCGGCAAGGGTTACAAAGAGCCCTTCAAGGGTGCACAGCTTTGGGCCCGCAAGTCGCCACTGCTCGTCGCTCTCCCAGCGAAACTGGCTCTTGGCAGCCTCGGCCATGCGCCACCCGTGCGCAAATCCAAACTGCGTAAGCACCGCCCGCGCAGCGGCCAATCCGAAGTTTTCTACCAAGTACTGACGCAACAGCCCCATGGCAACCGCATCAAGCAAGAGTGCTCGGTGCCCAGCAAAGCGAATGAGTCCGCCCTCGGCGTCCAGCTCTATGAGTTCGTTGTGACTAAGATCCTCAACACGCATAGGCGACGTCCTTCGTATTGAGGTAGGCGTACATCATTTCGATGGACTCCACAAATGCGAGCCTTCAACACGCTGTGCTGCAGCGAGCCAAACTCCATGGCCGAAGGCTTGCACGGCTCTTCTGTCACGAGTGACTACCGTTTTACGCAAAAGCGACAATCGTCGGCTTCGCAAAACTGCGGAGAGCACGATCTGGGAAACCTTTGATGCGGCGAGTGCCCAAACGCTTGCTCGGAGTTTCGCCAACCTCATCGCCCTTGATGAGATTCACATTCCGCCGCTGGGAGCGCTGCCCGAGCGCGCTCAGGGCGGCGAGTTCTTTACGTACGTACATCGCGGCGCCATTTCACAGAAGAACGCCCAGCAATCGAGAATCGCGCTGGCCGGAGAATTTCAAAGCGCCTCCGTGCGCGATTGCCATAACGAGACCAACGCTTCGGCTAACGACTGGGCGCACATCTTTCGATTGCGACTTCGCTTCGCTACCGAACGTGAGGATTGCGCTGGATTTGAAGTGACGCAGAAAGAGCGCTTCACTGCAGCCGAACGCCGCAACACGCGTTGCATCGTGGCGACCTCAAACGTGTCACAGCGAGCCTTGCCCCTCCGCGCCAGTGCCAGCATCTATTCGAGCATTCTCGAAAAGGGGCACCACATCGTACATGCCTTGCACCCCAGTCGCAGCGCTTGGCTTCACGTGATTGTCGGTCGAGTACTCGTTAACACCTACGAACTTTACCAAGGCGATGGTCTTGGCCTTCGCAATACCCCCGCCATCTCAATCACCGCGAAAGAAGATAGTGAAGTTCTCTTCGTCGAGTCGCACAGCGCAGATTAGCGCTGGCGACTTGAATCGCCCGCTAGATATACGCTAGGCACCGCGCAAAGCCGTTACATTGGCCGCCGAAGCGCGCGCGCAGACAAGCCAGTGTTACGATGGCGCCCATGGCTCGCCTGGCCCTCTTTGCTGTTTTCTTGCTGTGGTTTGGCGCGGCCTGTGGCCAAGACGATACGACCTGTCTCGGCGGCCCGCAACGTTGTGAGCGGGCGCCCATGTGCAACGGCCTTCGCTTCTCATGCTCTGGCGGCGGGCTCTTTATTGGCAAGCTCTCACAGCTTCCCGGTGGTTTGGATCTCGAAGGCGCTGAGGGCACCGGCGATGACTTTGTTCTTCAGAACGACAGCATCACGGTTGTCTTCGATGCACTTGGCGAGCCCCACGACCTTGCGCCAACCGGCGGCAACATCATCGATATGGGTAGCCGAGGTGGCAAAGACGACATTGTTCTCATCTACCAAATCTCGGGCATCCTTCCCGACGATACCTTTGCCTACAAGAGCGCCGAGCTCATCGATAACTCGCCCGCATCCGTTGCGCTGGTTGTGCGAGGAACGCTTGATGGCAGGCCCGACGTAGACGTTGTCACCCGCTATGAACTTCGCGCATGCGAACCCGGCCTGCGCATTCGAACCGACCTCTACAATGGCTCGCCCGACTCGCATGTGCTCACGATCTCCGACGTTGGCCACTGGGGAAATCGCAACCTCCTGCCCTTCGCGCCGCTGCCCGGGCGAGGCTTTGTGCACGATGGCTTCGAGCTTCTCGAGCTTCAAGACGCGTATCAGAAGTTTGACTATGTGATGGTGCGTGCCGCCGAAGAAGATGCACCAACCTATGGCTTTCTTGGCTGCGATCGCGAGCAACTCGAGGGCATCAACAGCACAGACCTCAGCGCGCTTGGAACCGGCATTGGATTGCTTCGGCCAGGCGCACAGCAAAGCTTTGAACGCTTTATTCTCGCAACCCAATCGGACGATCTCGATGCAGCATCGAAGCAGGTGGCCACAGCTCGAAGCCAATTGCACGGCGATGCAAAGCCTGTCACCGTAACCGGCAACCTCGTTTCCCAAGGTCTGCCCTTTGCCGGCAGCGTGCGACGCGCAACCGTCGTGATCTCAGAAATTGTCGGAGACAACCTTAACCGCCCTCTCACAACCATCATGCCCGATGACGAGGGCCACTTCGAAGCCACGGTGCCCTCGAGCAGTTGGCTGCTCTACGAGGTCTGGAGCTTTGGCCGAGTGGTCGCAAGCGGCGTTGTGCCTCGAACCGAGGCCGCACAACTTGGTTCCATCGAAATAGAAATGCCTGCGCGGCTCACGGTTGCTGTCACCGGTGATGGCGCTCCGTCCTACGCATCGCTCTTTGTAACCGCGGCCGACGAAGAGGAAGCAGACCGCGTTCGCGGAACGTGGCTAGGAGAATTTCGCACCTGCGCGCCTTGGCTTGGCTCGCCGGTTGGCGCCTCTCCGGCCTGCAACATCGTAAACGTCGAGCCGCAGGGCAACGACTTTGAGATTCCAGCGGGCCGCTACCAACTCTGGTTTACGATGGGCGAGGAGTACAGCTTGGCTCGTGTGGATGTTGAGATCGCCGACGGTGAGGTACAGGCGGTAGAAGTGGATCTAAGCCGTTTGCAGCTCGCTCCAGACGGTTGGCTATCTTCGGACTTGCACGTCCACGGCGGCGCCAGTTTCGATTCTTCGATTCCCGATCTCGATAGGGTTCGCAGCTTTGTCGGGCATGGCGTCGACGTCATTGCAGCGACGGACCACGACGTGGTTGCCGACTATGCCAATGCCGTCGAAGCTCTTGGGGTTGGCGATCAAGTCATCGTCATGGGCGGCTTGGAAACAACCCAACTCATCCCCCATCTCGAAGTTCCCGATAGCGATTTGCCAAAAGTGATTGGTCACTTTAATCACTGGCCCATGCAAGTGAATGCCGACGCTCCTCGCGGCGGCGCTCCGTGGGACGAATTCATCGATGCAGGCGAACTCTTCGACCTGATGTCGCCGCTCCTTGGCGATGAGGGCATTCACATGCTTAACCATCCGTGGGACGAAACCCAATTTGGACGCGACCTCGGCTTTCTGCGCGCGATTGGATTTGATCCTCGCGAAGAGATTCCCGAAACCGACGACGGCACGGCCAATGGCCTCTTAATGCGCCAGACCAGCAATGGAACTCGCAACCTCGACTTCCATCTTATCGAGGTACAAAACGGCGCCAACGTTGTGCAGGCGCTAAAGACGCGACCACTTTGGTTCTCTCTCATTTCCCAGGGCCACGTTCGCACAGGAGTTGCCAATAGCGACTCTCACGAGCTTTTCGAGCGTCTGGGCTTTGGGCGCACCTACGTAAATGCAGGAATCGGCAATGCAGATTTTAATGCCACTGCGTTTAATCGAGCGCTAAAGGATGGCGACGTTATTGGTAGCAACGGCGTCGTAATCACCGTGAGCATCGGCCCAGAAAATGGTCCAAGGCGCGGGCTTGGATTTACGCCGTATCAGCCCAGTGCAGGCGATACAGTGCAGATCGAAGTGCGAGCGCCGCCGTGGTTTCCCGTCGACGAAGTTCGCGTCATCACAGCCTCGGGAGAGCGCGTTCTGGCACGTGGTGCCGACCTAAGTCATCCCGCAGATCCTCTTGGCACCGAGGGTGTGCTTCGGTTTCAAAGCAGCGTCCCACTAACGAGCCTCGTTGGCCAAGGCGTCGTTGGCCAAGGCGTCGACGATTGGTTTCTTATCGAGGCCGGTTTGGCGTTTCAACCGGTCGCCGATCTAAACGATGATGGCGTGCCCGACACCGGCGATAACAACCTCGATGGCGTTGTAGATGCGCGCGATATCGAAGACGAGGACGAAGACGAAGGGCCGTTTAAAACGCCGCCCGATCCAACCAATGCAAGCGATCCTCGCTACGCGCTCACACGGGTCTTGCCTGGCGCTTGGCCGTACGGATTTACCAATCCCATACTCATCGACTGGCTTGGCGATGGCTGGGCTGCGCCGGGGCTCGCACAGTGAATCGGGGCAACGCTGCGGCGACGGCAAGCTTCGCCATCGTACTACTTTTACTTAATCGTGAGACTCACGCGGAAAGTCCGTGCCGATCCATGCTCGCACCGAGCGCGGTGTCGCTACGAGATACCGGCCTCGATCAAAATCGCGTTGCCTGCGCTGTAGAAGGCTTCTCTGTTGGCACCCGTGGCCTGGCGACGATCGATGCGCCAAATTTCTATGGCACCCTAAGTGCCTCGCTTATGCTCGACTATCGCTATCTGCACGCAGCGGGTTTCGAGTTCTCGGTGGGTGCCCGATTGCTTGATTACCGCTTTGCACAAAGCGCAGTCTTCACCGAAGGCGATGTGTCCGTTGGCCCAGTATCGGTGGGCGTCTTGCGTCCAAAGAACACCCGTTGGTGGGGCATACCTGTTGCTGTGGGCCATTCGCTTCGATTCGAAATCCCCTACACAAACTCGAGCGACGGGAGCCTAACGGTAGCGGCGAGTCCTGCGTACCTGGTCACTCTCGCGCCCTCTTCGAAGTTTCACATCCACGCTCGGGTCGCCTCACTCTTGTGGAGTGTGGTTCCGGAGGCGGGCGCAGATAGCCGAGCGGCACTCTTGGCGTCTTCGGATATCGCGTATTCGCCGGCAAGCGTCTTCTCTGTGACAACAGGTGCCGAAGTGCAAGCGGGTTGGTACGGCCTTGGCCTTGACCACGTGCAAGCGCGCGCGGGGCTGCGCACAGCGATTGGCAAAAGCGGTGCACTTGAGCTTGCTGCGGCAACGACGCTTGCTGGAGCCGAGCGCAACGATCTGGTGTTTTGGATTGGCTATCGAAGCATCACTGTGGAGGAGCCTCGGCCCAAGCGAAGTCGTCTGCGGGATTGGGCGAATCAGCTGTAGCGTCTAACTAGTACGAACCTGGAGGTCGCTGCATAGGTCGCTGCACTGGCGGCCCTACCAGTGGTGGCGCTTGGCCTGGCATGTACACCGGGCCGGTTGGCTGAACCGAATCGTTAAAGATGTTGACTGCATCAAAGCGGTATGGAACTGCTGAGATGATGAGCCCCAGACCAAGAGCGCTAGCGCCAAGACAACCCAGCGCGAGCAAGCCAGCGTTGCTGGATGAAGATCGATTTTCGGATTCTTCAATGGCATAGCCGAACGCCACCGAAGAACAAACCATGCCACCAATGGTTGAGACAAAGCCCCAAGCTGTTCGACTCTGGTGAGCCTCGGCAGCGGACTCTGCAGCGGGGACACCGCGAACAGCATCGACTAGGCCTCCACCAAAGACGCCGTGACTGTGGAAGCGGCCATCGCGCTCGTATCCTACTTGCCCACCTTGCATCACGACTGCGAGCTTGCCGTTGCGCTTGGGAACGTACCCTGTCGAGCAAGCCGAAGCCGCCAATGAGGCAGCGAGCGAAGCGGAGAGGAACGACGTTCGATACATTGAGGTAGATCGCTGCATGACCACTATCGTACCTGCATTTGGCCAGGGCGAAACGCGCCTCACGCACAAAGCGTCCTAAGAATTAGTCCGAGTTGCGGGGACGCACACTTGAAACGTGGGAACTATCACGAGTAAGGGCGCCCACCTTGGGCGCCCTTCTCTACCTAACGTGTCTAGCTCAGTTCTGATGTCCAGTAGAGGTACGAAGCCCACGCATCCGGTGCGCGTGTGCGGCTCACTTCAAACGCCATCACTGGCACCCAATTCGGTTGAACGGGCTTGGCAAGAAGTGGCATCCCGGCTTCGCGTGGCGTGCGTCCGCCCTTTCGGGTGTTGCACGGCTCGCAACTGGTCGCGATGTTGTTCCACAGGGTCTTTCCTCCCTGGGAACGCGGAATCACGTGATCGTAGGTGCACTCTGCCATCGTGAGCTTTCGATCGCAGTACTGGCAGCGGTAACGGTCTCGTGAGTAGATGTTGATACGCGAGAAGCGCACCTTTCGCTTGCGACGCTTGAAAGCGCGCAGCAGGCGCACAACGGCGGGCATCTTAAACACGATCGATGTGGAGCGAATCTCCTGATCGTACTCTTCGATTACCTCCACCTTGCCAAGTGTGAGCAAGGTGATCGCGCGTTGCCACGAGACGACTTTGATCGGCTCGTAGCCCTGGGACAACATGAGTGTCTGGGTCGTCATAGCTTTCCTTCTGGTTAGGGTTGGTGTCATGGTTGACTCTCTCCTGCGGAGAGAAGCGGTGTCATCGGCGAGCCTCGAACTCGCATCATCACGATTCTTAGTCGTGCGCCTCTACCTATTGGACTACGATGACAGGTCTCTGACGTTCAGAGTTTTTCTACTGCTCCCCTCAGCATCAAGGGGAGCACGCTTGCGGCCTAAAGACTATTTAGACTCGCCGCAACGAGGTGGAGCAAAGTGGTGGAGCAAAGTGGTGGAGCAAAGTGGTTCTGAGTGGGAAGGATTCGTGGGAATGGCGAGGTTCGAACTCGCACTGGACAGGTTTTAAGCCTGCTGTCTCTACCGCTTGGACTACATTCCCTGGTTGATTGGGCCGCGTCGCTCTCACTGCGGTTGAGCGCAAAACGGACCATGAGTGCTTCGAGAGCACGCGCTGGTGACTAGAGAGAGATTCGAACTCTCAACCTCCGCATTCTGAGTGCGGCGCCTCTGCCTGTTGGGCTACCCAGTCATGGATATCGCGCGGTCCCTCGACGAAGAATCGAACTTCGGTCTACCGGTTATCAGCCGAGAGCTCTGCCATTGAGCTATCGAGGGAGTACCACTGCATTTCGTCTACCGATTTCGCCGCGACCTAAGACAAGTACTTAGGTCGCGACAACGCTATCAGTCAACCGTGAGAATGACTCCGGCACCAACAGTCCTGCCGCCTTCGCGAAGTGCGAAGCGCATACCGACTTCGATGCCAACGGGACGCTGCAGCGTAAAGGAGACTTGGGCGTGATCACCCGGTTGGATCGAACCCGCCTCTCCTACGTCTGCAATCGTGCCTGTTACGTCAGTGGTCCCAAAGAAGAACTGGGGCGTGTAGCCAGCTTGGAACGGCGTGTGCCGACCGCCTTCTTCTCGTGGGATGACGTAGAGTTCTGCGCGCGCTTGGGTGTGAGGTTGCACAGAGCCGGGAGCTACAAGCACCTGGCCTCGAACAACTTCGTCACGCCGAACACCGCGAAGCAAGAGGCCGCAGTTCTCACCTGCTGTGGCCAGCTCCTGGTTTTTGTGGAACATCTGGATTCCTGTCACGACGACCTGACGGGGCGTATCGCCTCCGTCGGTCAATCCGATGATCTCGACGCTAGCGCCGATTGGCAGTACTCCTCGGGAGATTCTGCCAGTGACCACCGTCCCTCGACCCTCAATGGTGTGCACACCCTCGATGGGCATCATGAACGCGGACTCGAGGTCACGCGACGGGTTAGGGAAGTGAACATCCATAGCCTCTACGAGGCTGCGAATGCATGCGCACGCAGGCGCATCAGGTCCATCGTTTCCGATGACTTGTAGGGCTTGGAGAGCCGAGCCCAATACGACCGGAGAATTCGTATAGCCGCTTGCAGCTAGGTACTCTTCGGTCTCAATCTGAACCAATTCCAGAAGCTCTTCGTCAGCAACGTCGACCTTGTTAATGAAGACGACAATGCGCTCAACTCCAACTTGCCGGGCAAGTAGGATGTGCTCCTTGGTTTGCGGCTGAGGGCCTTGCGAACCATCAACCAGGAGAACAGCTCCATCCATCTGGGACGCACCGGTGATCATATTCTTGATGTAGTCGGCGTGTCCTGGACAGTCGATGTGCGCGTAATGGCGGGTAGCCGACTCGTACTCGACGTGTGATGTATTGATGGTAATGCCTCGGCTCTTTTCCTCGGGTGCGTTGTCAATCTTGTCAAAGTCGACAGCCTTGCCGCCGTTAAGAGCTGCCATCACATTGGTAATCGCAGAAGTGAGTGTTGTCTTGCCATGGTCAACGTGACCGATGGTGCCAACGTTTACGTGGATCTTTTTCATCGTTCGTATCCTTGGGCAGCCAGCCCTGTTGGATAGGTCTGTTCTCGGGCTCTAGTTCTCACAGCCCTCTTACAGACCTGTTGGATAGGTCTGTTCTCGGGCTCTAGTTCTCACAGCCCTCTTACAGACCTGGGTACCCCGCCAAGGAATTTCAGCTCCAGGGGCATAGTGTCGCTGTTGCGCACGTGCGCATGGTCTAGGTGAGAGGACTCGAACCTCCGTCTTCGCGCGTCCAAGGCGCGACGTCTGCCGCTGACTTACACCTAGGTATAGTACCTATTTACGTGCCACAGAAGTGCTTCCCAATTGGAAGACGCAACAGTGGCATAGGGCGGCCCTGAGCGGAATTGAACCGCCCTTACCCGATAGACAGTCGGGTCGATGTCCCAGTCTCTTTCAAGGCCGTGGGAGTCTTCAACTTGTTAAATGGAGTCTTCAACTTGTTGAATAGAGTCTTCAACTTGTTAAATAGAGTCTTCAACTTGTTAAATGGAGTCTTCAACTTGTTAAATGGAGTCTTCAACTTGTTAAATGGAACCTTGCGCAAGATGCAACTGTGGCGTCGCGTCTTGGCAAGACAGTGTTTGAGGGCGCCTTTGCGCCCTCTGGACGCAGCTTGCGTCCCGCTTCGTTAACTATTCAATTGTCATTCGACTATCCGTGCAACACCGTGAGTTCGTGCAATCAAGACGAGGTTTCACCTGTGCCACAGACATGGTTGGGAAGAGAGGAATCGAACCTCCAGGAACCAGTTGTGGACTGTGTGTGGTGACACAGACCCACTTCCCAAAACGTAAAAAAGCCACCGAGGTTTCCCAGGGTGGCTTCCTAAAACGCGTGTTAATACGTTTACTTAGGTTGCGACCCTTCTGTTCAAATCAACAGGGCTGTTCAAATCAATAAGACGGTTGAAATCAGCAGGACTGTTCAAATCAACAGGGAGGAGAATTGCAAATGCTTGTGCGATGGCAGCTTGGGCAATGGCGTTTGGAGCCAGACACTCCAGTTTAGAACCGCTCGGCGTAAGAGCGAGAGCCCAAGATAGGCCTTCGTTTCTGGAACTTGTCGGGCGCTCCACGCCGTACATATCGAGCCCAGACGCGAGCTGCTCAGTTACGAGCTGCCCAGTCGTCGACTTGCTCATCGACTTGTGCTGGATATGTAAACGTTGGGTGGACATGTTCTTTTTCTTGATTACGTTTGGTTCAGAACTCGGTGCCTAGAAGCGGTGAGTTGGTGTTCCGTTTTGCTGAAGCCAGTATAACACCGAGAGCGACTACCGACCAAGCAAGAATCCTCTTAGACTCAAATCGAACAACTCTCAGAATCTCCTAGGGTGCTTGGCGGAGCACTGTGGATCGACTTTATCGATGGCTCTGGCAAATCGAAGATTCGGCCAGCAGTGCTTCAGCGCGCCCTTGGCACCAGTGCAACAACGCGAAATTGGAGTACGGTGCAAAAGATTGCCGAGATGGTCCGCGCGCTCGACCTAAGCTAGGCCGGCTCTTTGCTGCAAGAGCCCGCCAGCACTTACAACAAGACCTTTAAGAAGCATCTGATTGTCTTGCAGCACAGCACCGAGCCAGGCGGAGGCTAGTATCGATACTGAAGCCCCAGCTCCACACTCGCCGAGCTATCTTGGTAGTTGCGGCCCTTCAGGTTGCGATTCTCTGTGAGCATCGTCGACTCCATAGTGCCGTCCAAAATCCATCCTGGCAGCACCTCGTAGGCGAGGCCAACACCCCATCGGCTGCCCTTTGGCGAGCCAAACTCTTGATCATCGTTATTCGTACTGATGACCGTGAGCCATGTCGCAGCAGTAAACTTTGCATCGATTGCGTACTTGGCATCGAAGCCTGCCGATTTGAAACTGTAGTCGGGCACAACGGCCATGCTGATGTACGTCGCAAAGCTATCGTCCGCCACGACCCGGTCCGTCCCCATCGAGAACCGAAGGTCGATGCGCAAGCGGCTTTTGTAGAACGGTATGTATCCTCCTACTTCGGTGCGCATCCAGCGCGTAGGTTTCTCAAGCCTCTCGTGCCCTCGCAACTCTTGTTGCCGGCTGCGCCTATGAGACGCAAAGACACCAAACGATGGGAAGAGCGGCACCTCTGCACGCAGCACCAGTGCCTCGTAGTTTCCGGAGGCAAACGACGGGCCCTCTTGGCGCCCAGCCTCGATGTGACGATGGACATTTTGGAGCCCAACACCAATTGTGTACAGCCTGCGCGGGGTGCGAGGCCCTTTTCGCGTGCCTGCTGCATCGTCGCTGATACCAAGCTTCTGAGCCGCTTGTGGCTCTGGGGCCGTCCAAAGCTCTGCCGCCAGAAGAGCGATGGTCCTTGGCAAGGCGACCGAATCGACGCCCGAAAGGTCGACATCAATGATGCGCCCACGCGGGTGGCTAGGGCCAATCACTCGAACCGTTGCGGTGGCACCTTCGCAGCTAACCATGACGTTGGTCTTCTCATCACCTGCGTTTTGGTACTCGATGGCAATTGCCTCTTGCACGTCGTCAATTTCAAGCTCGCCACACAGTTCCATCGTGACGCTCGGCGGCATTTGCACGCTATCCGCAAACGCATCCGAGCTCCATGCTGCAACGAGAGCGAAGCACAGTATACGTGTGTTCATTCGCTTGCCCCCATGTCCCGAATCTGACGTCGATATCTTCCGCTTGGAAAAAGTCGTAGGTATTTCTCGCTTCTCTTCTCTGCCCGTCTCGAATCACCAGCATCGTGCCACGCTTCGATCTCTCTGAGTAAAGCGTCTTCGACCAGTGGCCCGTCGGGCGAGAGTTTGCGAGCCTTGGCAAAGGCGCGTGCTGCCGTTTTCGCCGAGGAGCCAGAATCCAAGAGCACGCGTCCAAGGCTAAACGCCGCAAGAGCCGCTCTAGGGTCGTCTTCATGCTCGTTTAGCAACTGGGTAAGAATCGAACGCGCAATCTTAAGATCGCCTCGCCGCCTCGCTGCATCGGCTTGCTTCCACAAGGTATCGACTGCATCCGGCTGTGCGGCAACAGGACTCGGCGGCTCCTCTACTGGCAAGGGCATCATCTCAATCTCGCGAGTACGGGTCTCCGACGGCTTGAGGCCATCATTGCTCGCTTCTCGCTCACTTGGCGTTTTTCCGACTCCAGCGTCCGCGTTCGCCGCAGCGCTCGCTCCGTCTTCGGCCACGACGCTCGCTTCGTCTTCGCCGTTCTCTGCTAAGGCTTCCGGATCAGAACGTTCCCGATCGTCCTCGGTCTCAAACGTCCCGTGCTCGCCTTTTCTAAGAACAACAGTCCCCGACTTGCTTGCCACCGAGACCTTGCCTCGATGAACCCAGACGTGGACGATGTCGCCCTTCACTTCGACGACAAACTCGGTTCCAAGAACCTCCACGCGAACATCGCGAACCAAGACTTCGACACGGCGCGTTCTAGACGGAGTAACTTCAAACCAGCCTTTGCCAGCTTCGAGCGAGAAGGTCACCAGCGAATCATTCTCGCTTACAAGTTTTAGCGATGAAGCGCCGCCAAGTGGCGCTGCTCGAGTTCCGTCATGCAGCTCAATTTGGCTTGGAGCCACTGCCACACGCCTCTCGGTGCTACTGCCTTGGGCAAACCAAACAATCGCTACGGCAACCGCAACCGCCAGCGCGGCCGAACCAACAGCAACCGTCGAGAGCGTAAACCGTCGCAAGCGCCTGCCAATATTTCTGTGGACAGCACTGTGACGCTCGGGCGTCCAGTCCACGTCTCGGAGATGCTTCCTTGCATCAGCAAATTTCTTAGACAACTCAGTCATTGCCAAGAACCTCCTGAAGGCGTTCCTGTGCGCGCTGAACGTACCGCTTTGCCGAGGCAAGAGAGCACTCGCAACGGGTTGCCACACTTGTGAGCGACTCGCCCTCCACATGGCGCAAAGTCCAAGCCAGGCGTTGATTCGCAGGAAGTGTTTCGAGAACCTCGTAGCAGCGCGTGAGCAAGAGCCGCTCTTCTGGGGATGCAGACGAGTCTACAAGGTTTGAGTAGTCGTACTCATCACCACCAACAACGAAGCGCCTTAGACGATTGCGACGCAATCTTCGCCTGGCCGTGCGAACTGTGAGCGTTGCCAACCAACCGCGAGTTGCCTCGGGGTCGCGCAGTTGCCCTAAGCCGCGAACTGCATCCAGAAAGACATCCTGCACAAGATCATCAATCTCGGAGTCGCGCCCCAAAAGACGCAAACCAATTGCTGCGACATAGCTCGAGTAGTCGTCGTAGAGCGTATCGAGCAAAATGCTCTTTGGCTCATCGCCGAGCGAAGCCACGGCTCTTGGCTTCTGCGTATTCATTCCGGTCACAACCACTGGCATAGTAGTGTTCGGCTGGCACAAAACGGCTCAGGCAAACCACAGAAACATGCCTAGCAAAGGCTATCTGGCTGGAATCACTAACGGCTCCAAGGCGATTCAACCTCATTCGCAATTCGTTTGACGCCTGACAGCGAGCCGAGGCCCAAGCTGGCTCCCAGTGGTCTTCTTGGATCAATCCGAGTTCAAAGAAACCTTGTCAGCCAGTACCGACAACAACGTCTGCACCTCGAAAGGCTTGTCGAGATAGGCGTCGGGGCGCTCGGGGAAATGCTTGAGCGAGGCGCGGTCCAGATTTCCGCTCATCAAGACAATCGGCACGTCTTTCGACAATCGTCGCAGGGCGACGATTACTTCGTCGCCGCGTGTTCCCGGCATCTCATAGTCAACCAAAACCGCGTCAATACTATCTTGGTGCGTCGCGAATTCGGTGATGCCCGAGGCTGCACCGTCCGCGAGGATGGCCTCCACCCCGCGAGCGCGGAGCATGTTTCGCAGGGTCGTTCGAACCAGATCGTCATCATCTATGATGAGAATTTTTCTGCATGGAGCCACAGCGATTTCGCTTGAGACTTTTTCTGTATCGACGACTGGTTTGTCGACTTCACGAAAGAGAATCGAGAACGTGCTACCAGCTCCCGGCTCCGACTCGATAAAAAGTGCTGCATGGTGGGAATGCACACAGCCAACAATCACGGCAAGTCCCAATCCGTGTCCCTCTGCCCTGGTCGTGTAGAAGGGTTCGATGATTCGCTCCACCTGGTGGGCAGTCATGCCCTGCCCTTCGTCGTGCACTCGTATCGCCACGTAGCGGCCTGCCTGGGAATCCGCTCCAATCAAGGCGTTGTCAAAATCGTTTGCTAAGAGCAATAGCGATTCGGTCACTACTCGTATCTTGCCGCCACTAGACGCATCAGAAGCGTTCCTAACCAGATTCATAATGGCTTGCTGGATTTCGGTCTTCTCACCTTGGATAAATGAGGAGCTTGCGCTTATCTCAAATTCGAGATTTGCCTTGCCCGCGACAACGATGGCGTTTAGTCGTTTGGTGTCTTCTACAAGATCGTTGATGTTGAGTAGCTCTGGCACGCTCTCGCGGCGGCCGGCGTAGGCCATGAGTTGTTCACATAGCTGCGTTGCTTTGGCAGCCGCTTCGACGATGGTGTCCGCAAGCTCGGCGTGTGGGTGCTCGGGGTCCGCGTACTTGATGAGTTGCGCCTGCCCCAGCATGATGAAGGTCAGGTTGTTGAAGTCGTGGGCAATGCCTGAGGCCAGCGTGCCAATGCTCTCCTCTCGTCGCGCATCGGCGAGCCGTTGTTGCAGGCGAAACTTTTCTCGATCCATACGTTCGCGACGAAGTTCTGCCGCAAGACGAGCCTTCAAAAGAGTGAACAAGCGATTGGTGAGAAGCTCTGGGAGTAGCGGACGGTCGTGGAGCATGACCAGATGCCCCAGTATCGGTTCGTCTTTGGCAAACAGTGGGATGACGCATGCCGACGCGGGAACAACAGCCTTGCGTGCATGCTTCTGAAACACCGCTTCGGTGTCCTGCTTAGACAGGATCAGTGCGCTTCGTTCATCACCGTGCTCGATAAGAGCCGCGAGCAGGTTGCTACCGAGCGTGGGCATCGATGCATCGAATGGAACAGCTACAGGGACCAAAGGTTCTGGGGCCTCAGGGTCCTCGATCGAGAGAAAGGTTGTGACGCGGGTGTGCCGTGCGATCGCATTGATGAGATGGCGCAAGCTGGACTCGGACGTCTCTGGCTCTGATACGGCAATCTTCATTGTCTCGATGGCCTGAAACTGAACGAGTTCCGCTTCGAGCTGTGGCCTGAGAACGCTCAGAAGTGCAGCTGTGGCCCGCGCTGCGTCGGAATCCATGGGCTCAGCACTTAGGCAAACCGCAATTCCAATGGGAAGTCCCTCCGACACAAGGGAAATTCCCACGTAGGATTGCATTCCCATATCTGCGAGCATGGCGTCATCAGGATATGCATGCGCGACCTCTGCGAGACAGCAACACAACGAGCGCTGCATCACGTCGTTGCATGGCGTACCTTGAAGCTGGTAGGAGAAATTGTCGATGGTTTCGCCGCGATGACAGACGCTAAGAGTTTGTACATGATCGAAATCTGCGCCGGCTATCGCACCAACGAATGCAAAGTCCAAACCCAGGCTGGCCTGCAAGTAGGCAGAAGCCCAGTTGAGGATATCGGGGCCAGCACCCAGCAGATCCTTGATGATGCGTTCGGCAGAAGCGGGAAGCGCTCGAACAAGTTCGTCACCATTGTAGAACGTGACATCCTGCAGAGGCGAATGGGCGAGCATATCGCTCGATTGTGCCATACAAGCCCATAAGCAGCTTAAGATTCGTCGCGAACGCTAGGGAGCCGTGGCTTCCTCAGCATTCTGGCTGATGAGAACACGCCGCGGATAAGGTATCTCGATATCGCTCGCATCAAATGCGTCCATAATGCGCCTTCGAAGGTCGCGCTCGACTTGCAGATGGCAACCGGGCTTTACGCGCGTAACGGTCCGAATGAGCAGCTCAGACTCGCCAAAATTGTCGAGCCCATTTGCGGCCGTGGGCTCGAGGACCATCTCATTGGCGGCTTTGATTTGCTCGCCGACGGTGCCGAGAACCTTGAAGACCTTGTTGAGGTCTGACTCGTAGGCCACGCCTACGTCGACAACGGCGTTGGTGTACCCCTTGGAGTAATGAACCACAGCACCAACCTGACCGTTGCGAATGATGTGGTGACGGCCAGCGTTATCTCGAAGGCGTGTTGTGCGTAGATCTACGGATTCCACACGACCTTCTGCATCGCAGATCTTGATGAAGTCGCCAACCAGGTAGTGCTCTTCGAAGAGGATGAAAAATCCAGAGACCATGTCGTTGATAAGGTTTTGCGCACCCAGTCCAACAGCGAGCCCAACGATGCCAGCGCCAGCCAGGATTGGCGTGGGGTCGAGTCCAAAGACATTCAGAATCATCACACCGGCCACGAAATAGATCCCATAGGCGATGATGCTGGCAAAGAGCGGAACCATGGTCGCTCGGCGCTGCTTCTGTTCGGCGGCGAGGTCGGGACGTCTGAGCACCGCCTCTTCCATGACAAAGGTAACCAACTCCTTGATGACCCGAGCCATGAAGGCAATGCCAATGACCTGGATGATTCGCGGTCCCCATTCTGCGAGAGTTGAGATGGCCTCAACCTGCATCACCACGAGGGTCGCCGCGGTCACCATGATCACGTACTCGGCACTTCGCCGTAGTAGCGGGATGAGCGGCTGCAGACGCTCGTAGGTCTTGGCGTAATCCGTCTTCGCAACGAAGCGTTCGCTCAACGCATCGGCACTGTTGATCACAAGTCCAACGACGCGCCAGATAACGATTGCGGCGGAAAGAATGAGATAGATCCGCAAGGCTAGGAGCGTGTTCGCGCTAACGGCCCTCGGCAGATCGAGCCACATGACTGCGATGCTGATGACGACTAGCCAGGTCGCGACTGCCAACGAGACCTTGAGGCCGCGAAAGAGCCCATCGATGCTTTCTTCTTTGTCTTGCAGGCCGTCAATGGCTTTGGCTTTTTTGCCAAGAGCAGCTAGGGCACGGTGCACAAAGCGAAGCGCGATGGCGGCCACAATCGTGAGGGCGAGAATTTTGCCAACGGAGAATCCCAGGTCGATCCAGAACGTCTTGGGAATCGACTGGACCAACGCGATGGTGTACTCGGGAAGTGCGTGGCCCTTGTACATCCAGTACAGGTTGATGCCGATCTCGGCGAGTACCGCGGCCATCGCCAAGACAGTAAAGAGCGTGCGCGCTCTGGATTGCAGGCTCTTGGTAAGCCCCTTTCGGCGCGACAGCGCAGGTGCCCGCCCCACAGCGACGATGATTCGCTTGACCAAAGAGCTGAGAACCACGAAGACCAAAATCGTGAGAGCAACCTCGGCAGCGATCGTGCCCAGGTTCGTCAAGAGTGCGTTTAATTCCGGTGTCAAGTTCATGCTACCTCGCGCTGAGCAAGGTGCAGTCTTGCCCATGGGATTTACCAGGGCAAACGCAGGCGCAACGCAATGTCATCAGCCTCAAGCGGGAGGCGAATCAACGACCCGAACCGACTTGGCTCAACTCGACGACGGCCACTTGCGATGCGTGAACGTCTGCTCTTGGCTCCGCCTTGCCAATCATCAGCGGGCCTTTCGCAGGCTTCGTACTGGCCAAGTGGTATCGATGAACGATTGGTAGAGATCACCTTGGCATTTGGCCTCGTTCCAAGGCAGCCTAAGCGGGCCATGCTGATTGTTGTATCCCCCGCTAAGAGCCTCGACTACGAAACGCCACTTCCCACCGAGAAGCGCAGTAAGGCAGTCTTTTTGGAAGAAGCATCCGAGCTTGTAAGCGATCTAAAAGAGCTTAGCCCCGACGACCTATCTGGGCTGATGGGGATAAGCGAGCAACTCGGGCTGCTTAACTTTGAGCGCTACCAGCAATGGTCCCTGCCCTTCCGAAAGAGCAATGCCAGGCAGGCGCTCTTTGCGTTTAAGGGCGACGTCTACCTTGGGCTCGACGCCTACAAATTCTCGGAAGACGACATTGGCTTTGCGCAAGATCACCTGCGAATTCTCTCTGGCCTCTACGGCGTTTTGCGGCCGCTCGACCTGATGCAAGCCTATCGCCTAGAGATGGGTACAAAGTTCGCCAACGAGCACGGCGCAAACCTCTACAAGTTTTGGGGCAAGAAGATTAGCGAGCGCCTCAACAAGCAGCTCAAGACTCTTGGCAGCCAAACCTTGGTTAACCTCGCCTCCAACGAGTACTTCAAATCCGTCGACCTAAAGGCACTAAATGCCAAGGTCGTGACTCCCGTCTTTAAGGACTGGAAAAACGGCAAGTACAAGATCATTAGCTTCTTTGCAAAGAAGGCTCGTGGCCGAATGAGCGCCTACGCGATTCAGAATCGCCTAAGTTCGGCAGAAGATCTGAAGAGCTTTGACTGGGATGGGTACCAATTCGTCGCCGGTGAGGGTGGCGACAACGAATTGGTATTTACCCGACGTATCGATTGAGCGACGTTTCGACTACGGCACTTTCGCTTTGATATTTTCGATTCAGCAAAACTCGATTCAGCAAAGCTCTTAGACTTCGGCTGTAACAGACTCTGTTCGCTCTTCCGTAGCAATCCCACCAGAGCGAATGAGCTGCCACAGGATGTCGTTTGGCAACGCGGGCCTTTGGCTGTGGTCGTAGAATCCGGTGCCCGATTTCTTACCGAGATTGCCTTCTTGCACAAGTTGCTTAAGAAGTGCTGGCGGCTTAAAGCGAGCGTCGCCAAAATCTCGATACAGCAGTTTGGACATGCTGTAGACGATGTCGAGCCCAATGAGGTCCGAGAGCATAAGTGGCCCAACCGGATGTGCGCAGCCAAGCTTCATCGCCGTATCAATGTTTGGAGCGGGTGCAAGCCCTTGAGCATAAGCGGCAATCGCGCCTAGCAAATACGGGACGAGCAAGCGATTTACAATAAAGCCGCTTGAGTCGAGTACGGGAATTGGAGTTTTCCCTAGTGCCTCGACAAAGACCGTGGCGCGAGCTTTGGTGTCTTCGGGGGTTGCCTCCAAGTAGGCAAGTTCGACCAAGCGCATCGCAGGCACCGGCGAGAAGAAGTGCAAACCAATGGTTCGACCTTCGGCTCCTTCGGGAGCGAGATCTTGGATGCGAAGCGTCGAAGTGTTGGAGGCAAAGAGGCAGTGCGAGGGCACCACATCGAGTAGGCCTAAGAAAAGTTCTTTCTTGGTATCGAGGTCTTCGATGATAGATTCGATGACGATATCAGCCGATTCCAATGCACCGCGCTCGCCGGTTACTGTGAGGCAGGCAAGCGCTGCGGCGACGTCTTCGTGAGAGAGCTTTCCGCGCTCGGCAGCCTTGTTTAGGCTCTTTTCGATTCGAGCCCGCGTTGCCTCTGCCCCCTTGCCCGACGCCTTAATTAGCGTTGTCGTAAATCCGCTCTTGGCAGCGACCTGTGCAATGCCTTGCCCCATAAGGCCGCCACCAATGATCGCAATGTTTCGAATCGCTCCTGAATCTGTCATCCGCGCTCCCCTTCGACTCTGTTTTACACAACAAGTGTAGATTGGTGACGCGACGTGTCAAACCTTAATTGCTTGGAACCCCTAGCAAAATCCAGGGCGATTACTAGCCAGGCGCCAAGTTGGGGAGTTTCTTTGCCGCGAGGATGAGCAGCCCCCTGCGCGGGTGGCGCCTCTTGCAGAGCACGAGGATAATCCCAATCACACTCCCCGACGGAATATCTGTGTTGGGTTGAGCGTAAAGGGGAACGATATGATGGGAAAGAAACACGTTGTTTTCGCGCTGCTCGTAAGCGCTGGAATGATGACTTTTGGGTGTGGCGGCAAGGCGAGTGTCGAGAAAGGGGACTTGGCAGTAACAAGTACTCCGACCGGCGAGCTCGATGGCCCACTAAAAGTTGTCATTAGCTTTTCAAAGCCGATGGTTGCTGGCGATAGCGTTGGCAATCTTGCGCAAGCCGAGTTCATCAAGTTTGAACCCGCAATTGCCGGCGAGTCTCGTTGGCAAGACGAGCAGACTCTGGTCTTTGTGCCATCCGAGTCACTTCCGGTCTCCACAAGTTTCGTAGGGAAAGTACCTAAGGGCACCAAGGCACTCGACGGCCATGCTCTAGGCAGCGCTCACTCGTTTACCTTTGAGACCGAGCGTCTTAGCGGCGAGCTTAAGGTTGTTGGTTCGAACGCCAGGGCTGCGCGAGATCAGCTTGTGAAGATGCAGTTTAACCACGAGGTTGCGTTTAATGCCGTGGCCGAGAACTGCAACTACAGCGATGGCAAGCGAACCCAAGCGCTTAAACTAAGCGAAGACAGCGATCCTGGCCCCGGCAAGACCTTTCTTGTTGTGCCAGCCGATGTGCTCTCGATGGACACCGATTGGAAGCTTAGTTGCTCGGCGAAACTTCGTGGCAACGTTGGCAACCTTGGACTCGCAGACGACGTGAGCGAGCCTTTCCATACCTACGGCCCGCTGGAATTCATTAGTCATAAGCCCATCGGCAACGACATCGTTCCCACCGAGGACCTCGAGCTATCGTTTGCCTTCACCAACCCGCTCAAGCCGCCCTATAAGATGGAGATTTCTCCAAAGGTTCGCGGCTTTCCCGACCGCTGCCACGCTCTTGGCGACGCGCCTCCCGGCATTGCCTGTGGCGTGCTCTTGGACCCGCGAACGTCCTACAAAGTCACAATCAAAAAAGATCAGCTCGATGTCTTTGACCAAGCCTTGGGCAAAGAGCAAGTTGTTACCTTCGGTACAACCGATTCAAAACCCATCATCTCGATGGACTCGGGATATTTCGTAGCCGAGCTAAAGCGCCCAGTCCTTCCCATCTGGACGCGCAACGTAAAGAAACTCGATGTCTCGCTGGTTCGTGTGACCCCCGAGAATTTTCACCTCTCTCGAGACCTTATCGACTGGTGGGACCAAAGCCCGGCCAATTTTAAGGGCAGCAAGCTTAAGGCCTTGAACAAGAAGCTCAAGGTTGATGGCAAGCGCAACAAGTGGCACCAAGTTGGCCTCGACCCTGCTGTTCACCTTGGCGGAGAAACCGGCCCAGGCATGTACTACGTTGAGATTGGCTCAAACGAAGTAGAGAAATATCCCTTTGCCGATGGCGGCGTGAAGAAGACTCTCGTCAACTTCACCGACATTGGCGTTGTTAGCAAGCTCTCGCCCGTGCGAGGCCTTGTGTGGGCGACAAAGCTCAGTACCGGCGAGCCTCTGCCTGGCGCCGAAGTGAGCGTTCGCAACCTCGAAGGCAAAGTCACCTGGTCGGGACGTACCGATGCCAAAGGCATTGCAATGCTGCCGGGCACCAACAAGCTCTCGGGGCTTAAAGCGAACTCAGAAGAACACGCAGGTTCGATACGCGTCTTCGTTAGCCAAGGCAACGACTTCACGATGGTCGATCCCAACTCCAATGGCGGCCTTTCCGCCTGGAACTTCAATGCCTCTGTCGACTACGACCGTTCCGAAGAGCGTCTTCGCGGCTTTATGCACACCGACCGTGGCCTGTACCGGCCCGGCGAGAAGGTTCACATGAAGGGCCTGGCCCGCGTGACAAGCCTTGGATCGCAACTCGCAATTCCAAAAAACAAAAAGGTTCGAGTCGAGATTGCTGGCCCTCGCGGCAAGACCTTTCACAGCGTCGACTTAACGCTAAGCAAGTTTGGCGGATTTTGGGCCGACATCGAACTGCCAGGCGATGCTCGGCTTGGCGACTACCGCATCACCGCAAAGCTCGACCAGGGAACATTCACTCAGAGATTCTCTGTTGAAGAGTTTCGACCTGCCACCTTCGAAGTCACAGGCAAAGCCAGCCAAAAGCGCGTTGTTCGCCGAGGCAAGGTAACCGCATCCATCCTCGCGAAGTACTTCTACGGAGCGCCTGTGCGCCAAGGTGATGTCGACATCACCGTGCACAGCCGTCCACGCGATGTTCGTTTCTCGGGACACGAAGGCTTTGACTTCCGCGACGAGCGCAATTACCGAAGCTACTACAGCTACTCGTCATCGTACTCGCAAAGCCTGGTAACCGAGGACAACATGTCTTTGGACAGCGAGGGCAATGCAAAGCTCGCCGTGACTGTGGGTCCAAGCGACGTCACGACCGACTCCGATTTGCTGGTTCGCGCCAGCGTCACCTCTCCTTCCAACGAAGTCATCAACAAAACGTTTACGATTCCGTACTTCCGCTCTCGCCGGTACTACGGAATCAAAACACCGGGATACTTCTTAGACGTTAGAAAGCCGCAGACCTTTGAAGTGATCGGTGTTGCGCCCGACGGCAAGGCTGTGGATGGAGACGCCAAAGTTACAGTCACCAAGCGCGACTGGAATTGCGTATGGGAAGACTGGGGCTATCGAGGCACGTATCAGTGCAAGGAAAGCAAGCAAACAATTTTAGAGAAGACCTTGACGATGAGCGGTGGCAAGCCCGCATCGTTTACCTTTACGCCCGATGGCGGCGGCGACTATTGGGTCGTTGTTGAAGGCAAGGACAATCACTCCGCAGCCGCACAGCAACTCTACGCGTGGGGCGACGGCGGCGGCTCATGGCGCAGCGACGACTCGATGACCTTTGACATCATTGCCGACAAAAAAGAATACAAAGCCGGCGATACTGCGACCCTGATCTTAAAGACCGACCTTGCCAAGGCAACCGGGCTTGTGACCATTGAACGCGATGGCATTATCGAGAAGCGCTTCGTCGACATTACGTCCGATATGAAGCACATCAAAGTTCCGATCACCGCAGAGCACGCACCAAACGTCTATGTCTCGGTTGCTCTTGTGCAGGGGCGAATTGGCGAAGGCCGGCGTGGAAAGCCGCGCATGCGTATGGGGCTTGTAAATCTGCCCGTGCGGCCAGAGGACAATACGCTCAAGGTCTCGGTGCAAACCGATGCCAAGGACTACCGACCTGGTTCACCAGTGAGCGCAACGGTGAAAGTTACCGATGCTTCGGGCAATCCGGTGTCCGCCGAAGTTGCTCTCACCGCTGCCGACGAAGGAGTCCTCTCGCTAATCGGTTACAAGACGCCAAATCCGGTTCCCACATTTTACTCGCCATGGGGAATCGCCGTGCGCACTGCAACCCAGTTTGCGTACATCAAAGACATTCCCGGTCCCAATACAGAAAGACCTGCAACCGGCGGCGACGCTGGTGGACCAGGCTCGGTTCGCTCGCGATTTATGGCAACGGCCATTTGGAAACCGGGCATTGTTACCAACGCGCAAGGCGTTGCTACCGTCGAGTTTAAGGCGCCAGACAACCTCACCGCATTTCGCGTGATGGCGGTGGCCGCCGACAAAGGGCATCGATTTGGTTCTTCCGACAAGCGCTTCACGGTTTCAAAACCACTGCAGCTACATCGGGTGCTTCCGCGATTTCTAACGCAAGGCGATACGCTGAAAGGCGGCGTGGTGGTTCACAACGAAACCGGCAAAGCCGGCAAGGCAACCGTTAAAATTGTTACCGACGCACTACTCACCACCGAGGGCGAAACATCGCAGACCGTTGCAGTGCCTGCGGGCGGACGCGTGCCGGTTCTCTTCACCTTAAAGGGCACCAGCCTTGGAACCTCCGAACTCACCTTCTCCGTGAAGATGGGCTCCGAGAGTGACGCCGTGAAGTTTAAGCTTCCGGTTCATCACCCATCTCCCGTTAGGAAGATGCACGTTGCTCATGGCGCTACCAGTACCGAGAAAAGCATCGCCATCAATCTGCCACCCGAGGCGTTGGCATCCTCTGCCGAACTCTTTATCTCCGTCGATCCCGATGGCTTGGCAGGAATCGAAGATGGGCTTCGCGATCTGGTCGGATACCCCTACGGTTGCCTCGAGCAAACGACGTCCAAAGTCATTCCGATGATCGCCGTACGTGGGCTTGCCGAGTCGCTAAAGATCGCCGAACTCCAAGGCGGCAAGCTCGATGAATTTGTGAAAGCCGGCATTGCAAAAATTGGCCGACACCAAACCAATAGTGGTGGCTTCTCGCTTTGGCCCGGTGGCCATGCAAGCGCCTACTACACAGCCTACGCGCTCTGGGGACTTCACCTAGCGAAGCAAGCGGGCTACCCCGTTGATCAAGTGCGCATTGATGATGGCCTTGAGTACTTGCGATGGCGCGGCAAAAACCCCGATACGTCGGAGGACTACTACGAGCCAAGTGGCAATCTTGGTAATCAGGCGTTTGCCCTCTATGTGCGAGCGATGCTTGGCAGCAAAGATACCCAAGGCGCGACCAAGCTCGCACAAGAACTCGAGACCATGCCCGACTACGGCAAGGCCTTCTTGCTTCGTGCGCTTGTTGCCGATGTCGGTCTCAAAGATCCAACGGTTCAAAAGCTTCTTCTCGAGCTTGGCAACACAGCCAAAGTGGCAGCAGCAAGCAATAAGCTCATTGGACAAGACGATAAACACCTTTACTACTACATGAGCAGCCCGCTTCGAACCACAGCCATTGTCTTGGATGCGCTTGTTGCTGTTGCACCCGGCCACGAGGCAATCTCACCGACAGTACGTAGCATCATGCAAAGCCGCAGGAAGATGCGCTACATCACAACCCAGGGCAATCTCTACTCGCTCTTGGCTTTGGAAAACTACGCGAGCTCACTTAAGAGTAAAGCGCCAAGTGTCGTTGTTAGCCTAGGAGACGCCCAACTCATTAAAGGCGCTCTCGGTGGTAGCGACCGTATGCGCGTTGCCTCGGTCTCGATTCCGGTAGGCGCAAAGGCCTTGGTCATCAAGCCGCAGGGTGAGGTGCACTACAACATTGAAATGCGCTACCGGCAAAAGGTCGAAACTCTTAAAGGTGAGAGCAACGGCCTTGCTCTTAAGCGCGAGTACCTCGACGAGAAAGGCCAGCCAAAGTCCAGCTTCAAAGTTGGCGACGTAGTCTTAGTTAGGCTCACGCTGCCACTCTCGGATTCGGTTAGTCACCTCATGATCTCCGACAGGCTTCCGGCGGGCTTTGAGGCTCTCAACACGAAGTTTGCGACTGTCGGTACCGCTGGCATTAAGCAAAGTCGCAGCTGGGGCACTTTTCGAGAGATGCACGATGAGCGAGTCGACTTTGCCGCGCAGTACAGCTGGCGAAGCACCTACACCCGCGAGTACATGATGCGGGCGATTGCCGAGGGTAGCTTCGCGGTTCCTCCAAGCAACGCGGAGCTTATGTACGAGCCTGAGAAAAACTCGCAGACTCCGCTTCTTACCCTAGACGTAAAGGCAAAGTAGCAATGAAGCAGCCCTTTCATACCCGCGCATGGGCCGAGGTGCGCCGTCGCCGGTGGCGTTGGCCCAGGCGGATGGGGCTGCTGCTGCTCGCCATGGTCTTCTCGTGGCATGCTGCGGTCTACCTTGGCGAGTATCCCGATGCTTACCTCGCAAAGTCGGAGGCAAGTTCCCTCGTCTTGCGAGATAGCCACGGCGAGATGTTGCGGCAGGAGATTAGCCGCGGCGGCCTGCGCGAAAACTGGGTCACGCTCGCGCAGATTTCGCCGCACTTGGTGAATGCCACCCTAGCCTCCGAAGACAACGACTTTCGCGGCCACAGTGGCGTCGACTGGACAGCCCTTGGCCGAGCGTCGTGGTTAAACCTGCGCGGCGCTAAAGTCGCCTACGGTGGCTCAACCATCACGATGCAACTTGTGCGGCTCACGGCCGGCACCAAGCGCACGCTTAGAGGAAAGCTAAGGCAAAGTGTCCTTGCGGCCCGCCTTGAGCGAAAGCTCAGCAAGGACGAAATCCTGGAGCAGTACTTAAACCGAGTGTATTACGGCAATGGCGTATGGGGCGCCGAGCAGGCGTCGCAATTCTACTTTGGCAAACCCGCTTCAGACATTTCCTTAGGTGAGGCATCGCTATTGGCGGTATTCCCACGCGGCCCTTCTCACTACAATCCACACAAGCATTGGGACCGGGCCATCGAGCGACGCAACCACATTCTCGGCCTTATGCATCGCCACGACTACATCGAATCGGGCGAGCGCGATTTGGCTCTCAATTCATCCATCGCCGTTCAAAAAAATCGCACCAACTTTGAGGCTCCGCACTTTTCTGAGTTTGTGAAGGGCAAGCTTCCAAAGGGCTTTGAATCGGCAGCCGAGGTAGAGACCACATTAGATCTAGAGCTCCAACACCGAGTCGAGACTGCACTCGCAGCTCATGTCGATGGGCTTCGAGGGCGCAACCTCACTCAGGCTTCGGCGGTGGTTTTGCGTAACTCCGATGGCGCGGTCTTGGCCTTTGTCGGCTCGCGAGACTACAACGACGCCGGCAACCAAGGCGCTTGGAGCGGCGTTACCGCAAGGCTTAGGCCGGGTTCCACACTTAAGCCCTTTGTCTACGGAGCCGCAATGGAAGCTGGTGATACGCCAGCGACGATGGCCTTTGACATCGCCCTTCCAAAGGATCAGCACCAGTTCTACACAAAGGATGTCAAGCAGCACGGCTTTGCGCGATACCGCGAATCTCTGGCCGGCTCGTACAACCTCTCGGCTGTACACACATTGCAGCGCGCTGGTTTATCAACGGTGCTTGAGAAGCTGCGCACTGCCGGCCTGGTGACACTGGACAAGGCCGACGAAGAGTACGATTGGGGGCTTGCCATCGGTCATGCAGAAGTTCGCCTGATCGATCTTACTGCGGCCTTCTCCACCTTTGGCCGTGGGGGAATCGCGATTAAGCCGCGGGTCATCGAGCGAGCGGTTGCTGTCGATGGCCGGACGTATTCTGATCCGATCGAGTTTACCGAGCGTGTCTTTAGCGAAGAAGTGAGCTACCAACTCTACGATATTCTTAGCGATGCAGATGCTCGCAAACCAATGTTTGGCGACCGAGTTCCAATGAACCTAGGCTTTAAGGTTGCACTTAAAACAGGGACAACCAAGGCGTACACCGACCTTTGGGCTCTTGGCACAACCAAGGAGTACACAGTTGGCGTTTGGGGTGGCAACTTCGACGGCGCGCCCACACACCAAGTGATGTCGCTGCAGGGCGCGACGCCTCTTATGCGTGGCATCTACACGGCCATCGCCAGCCGCTATGGCACCCCGACCGAGCCACCGCGCCCCGAGGCGATCGTGACCGCCGAGGTTTGCCCACTAAGCGGGAAACGTCCAGGACCACACTGCGAGCATCACAAGCGCGAACTCTTTGTCTCGGGCAACGTGCCAAGCGAGACCTGTGATTGGCACCAAATTGTCTGCGGTGAACCCACAATCGTCTTGCCCGAAGCTCTGCACTCCTGGGCTCGCTTCTATGGCCAACTTGAAGAACGAGATTGCACCGTAGCGAGCACAGACGATGCTGTGCGCATTGTGATGCCAGCCGATGGAGCGCACTTTCTTCTTGAGCCGCACCGAGATGCCCGCTTTCAGAAGCCTCCGGTTGCAGCCCTTCCGACCGGCGGTGATGCCCAATGGTTTGTCAATGACGAGCCTATGGCCAGCTGGGTCCCCACTCCGGGAACGCATATTGTTCGGGTGGCGCGTGGCGAAACAAGCGACGAGGTGCAAGTCGTCTACGAATAACACCTAAGTCGACGCCTAAGCTCGCGCCTGGCCAGACGACTAAGGGATTCGAGCGCAGACGCAGATATTGCTATTGCGTACAGTAGCGCAAGTAGCACCAGTATCGGGAATCGGGTCACACGCGATGGCCTCGTTCTCAAATGCGCCGAGGCAGGTCGTTCCCAAAAGTTCGCAGGCGCTAGTACATGCTGTGCCTTCGAGGAGAACATTAAACGAGCAACTCGCTTCGTCTTCCGAGCAAAGCTCGTAGCCCGGTGCTCCCGAAAACATCTCATCGCATGTCGCAGCAGGTAGCGCGTCGGGAACACTCGCATCGGGCGTCGCGGCATCAACCACAACGGCGGCATCAGGTTCGAGTCCCGGTGCAATGCAGACACCCTCGATGCAGTCGTAGCCCGCAGGACACACGCCCTCACTACAAGCGAATCTCGTTGCACTGTAGTCCGGGCTCGCAACACATCCAAAACCAACACCAAAACCAACGCATCCAAAACCTGCAGCAAATGCCGCAAGCCCCAAGGTGCGAATGAGAGTTTCGATGCGCATTAGCGCTCAAAGCTTCTCACTCCTCGGCGCCACACTCAATTGGGAGCAAAATCGCCAGTTTGGGGGCCGCCACTCCCAACGTCCTTGGGGCAACTTTTCCCCATCTATTACAGAGGCTTAGGTAGCCGCAAGCAATGAGCGTGCACAGGCCTGCGCGATCTTTCTTCGATCGTTCTCGCGACTTTGACGCGATTGCCCACTCTAGCAAGAGAGTCCAGATTCACTCTTATACCCACGAAAGCCCAAAATCATCATGACCAAAACAGCCGTCGCAACCGTCCTCTTCCTGTGCCTTGGCGCCTCCACAGCCCTCGCAGGAACCATTCGCGTCTACAACAACGACTCCAAAGAGCACACCATCGAGCTTAAGTGCAGTGGTAGTAGCAAGACCGTTAAGGTCAAAGGCTCCACCACCGCAAGCTACACCTTTCACTCTTCAAGCAAAGAGTGCGACATCGTTGGAGGCTCGGTAAAGTTCCCAACCAAGAAGCTTGTCGATGGGCAAAAGTGGAAGTTCAAAAACGACAAGGCTGTTAAGAATTAGGAAGTATACCTAGGCTTCTTTCGTTAGAACCCTCCCACCGCGACCCGCTCGTGTGCTTGCAGCGCAACGAAGGGTCGCGTTTCCACGTTTAGCCCACCGCTTGCGTCGAGTCGCACAACTTGCACGTGTGCGAAGGCAAACCCCGTCATCGCTTGCGCAGCCAACACCGCCGATATTTCCAAGTCGGCGCTGGCCTCTTCCTCTAACGCAAAGACCTCGGGCCCATAGCCGATATCACCAATATGGGTGTGTTGGCCCTTTACGGGTTCTCCGCCAGAGCGACGGGCAACCTCAAGATCCATTCGAGTCACGTCACTCTCCCAGTTGAGCACGGCATAGCGCTGCGCTTCCATCGGCACCATGATGCCACTGGCCTGCAAAAGCTCTTGGATGATTTTGGCGTGGGTCGGTTCTTTCGCGAGCCAAGCCGCAGCAATCGTTCCAATGTCGCGTCGCATAAGCTCTCGCATTGCAGCCAAGCGCCCCAAGGAATCGGGGCTCTTCTCAAGGGTCTCCAACAAAAGCTCAATCGCAGCCTTGGCCTGCCCTGCGGCTGCCATCTCCAACGCGAGCAGGCGAATGCCATGTGCATGATCGGGTCGCGCTTCAAACGCGAAGCGCAGTGCATCATGACGCAGCGCCCGTCCAGGACCTCCAAGCTGGCCGAGGTAGCCGGCAGCCACGCGATGCATATCGGCTCGTGACGGGTAGATGTCGATAATCGATGCATAGGCTCGTGCGGCCAGTTTGTAGTGCCCTGCGGCGTACAGCGCCTCCCCCAAAGCAGCGATGGCAAGCACGTTTGCTGGCGACTCGCCATACCAACGTATGGCCATGCGCAGCGCTCGGCTTAGCGATTGCTCCTGCAGCGTTCTGCGAATTTTTCTAAACCTCCGAATATCGGAAGAGTCATTGGCAGTTCTTTTCGTCCTTGCAGCGTTGCTGCGTTTTGAGTTGCACTTGCTACTGTCGTACCAAAGCCCGGTGGCATCCAAGCTATCAATGGCGTAGCAGCTCCCAAGAGTTGAGTCGCCAGAGAAACTAACGCCGACGCTCTCGTCCGAACTTCCCGCCGTCGCACGCAAGGTGCTTTCGAATATTCGGCCAGGTATCGGCGTGTTCTCAAGAAACTCCCGGCTTATCGTCGTGCCTTGCGTCGTCTTTGTCGTATCGATCAAGGCTCGGCCTCTAATCGTCACTGTTTCGCCGCCCAGTTGACTAAGATCCATCTTGGCGAAGATCTTGGCGACGGCTCCTGGCTGCAGTTGAACGCCACTGTACTTCGCCTTTGAATCCCCATAAATGAAGAGGAGCGTGTACTCGCCGACCGGAAGCTCAGAGATGCGAAAGCTGCCGTCGGCACTGGTAAGAGCGTTGTAGTTACTCTTGCGCTCTGCGTTCGTTACCACGACCGTCACACCCGCTAGCATCTCTCCGCTGTTCTTCGAGCGCACCGCACCCTCAATGCTTGCACTGCCATCAGAGGCCACCGGAAGCGCTGCCCCGCCCGATCGCTCAAACGGCTCTCTCACAAGCGCCTCGGCTTGCCAATCTCGCGACTGGGCAAGCTGCCCACCGACAGTGCGCAGGCCAGTGGCATCGACCATTAGTATCGGGCCAGAGTTCTCTCGGTCAATGCCAAAGCGTGCGTAGTCACTCTCGGACTCCAGCATTAGAAACGACGTTGCCGGCGTGAGAATACGATAGCGATGACTAAGAGATTCTAGGAGAGCCTGGCGCACTTCGGTGCGAACCCCGCGCTGCAGCTTCAGCAGGCGAGTAATCTGCACCTCGGCCCACGCTCGCTCAACTAACGCCGAATGTGCGCTTACGACCGGCAGCATGTGCACGCCTTTTCGTTCTCCCTGTTGCTCGTCGATCCGAATTGTTCGCAGGCGACGTTTATGCTTGCCTTCAAACTTTGCAAACGCGGTTACTGCTTCGCCGGGGCGTGTTGGCTGAATCGTTTCCGGCCACACCCAAGTCGCATCAGGCACCGAAATGCGTACCTCGCGCGCGGCGCCCTGGCCCATCTGTGCAACCCACTGCGCCGGTGAAGCGTTTGGCGAGAGCACCACACCCGAGCGCTCACCGCCCTCTTGGGCAAGGTTTGTCAAAAACTTCGGGTGGTGGGCACTTGCAAGGGAGAGAACATCAATGCGGTCGGGGCGTTCGGCTTCGAGCAGTTCGTTAAGCGACTCCCACGTGCGCTCTTTGGTTGTTGCAATGCCATCGCCAACAAGCAGTATGCGTCCCGATTGTTTTCTCGCCCAGGCAAGAGCAGTTTCGATGTTTGTTGCACCAAGCGCTCCATGCCGCAAGAGCGCATCGCTTGGCGCCTCTCCATAGTCCTTCGCCAAGCCGCTAAACACCGTGGTCACCTCGTGGTCAAAACACGCAACCTTAAGTTCGACGCCTTCGCCGTGGGCTGCTACGAGTTCTTCTGCAATGGCTGAGACGGCACGCACTTGCTGCCCATAGACACCAGCGGCCGAAGCGCTCGAATCCACAAGCACAGTTACCTTTCGCGGTACGTCGGCCGAAGACTCCTGCTCGGGAACCCAGCGCATCATGACCAGGCCATCGGCCACAACGGCAACGTCCGTTGCCTTGTCGACAGCAACCACGATGTCACTGGTCGCCACGTAGTTGTGCTTGATGTACTGCTCGCGGTGCGCGCCATGGTGCACATCGACGTCGAGTTCACCAACCGTTGGCAAGCCGTCGACAAGTAGCCTGTAGTCACCGTTTGCGGGCAATTGCTCGGTGTAGGAGATGATGATTTCCTTATCGCCCTTGGCAGGGATTGGATACACCCGTGCGCGAAAGCGGTTTCCAACGCTGGCTTCGAGAAGCACCGGGTCGACTTGCTTGTGTAAGAAGGATTCGTACACTTCGCGTCCGCGCTTGCGAGAGACAACTTCGGCTTCTTGCCAGCGCGTCCCCATCTTCATTGCCAGGCGAGCCACCGACGCCCCATCGGGCAAGACGATCTCAAAGCGGCCTTCAATCTCGCGCTTTCGCGGATTGTGGAAGGCCATCTTTAGCTCGGTAAATGCAATGGGCCCCTCAATCACCGTTCGAACCCGCAGTGACTCCATAGCCAATCCCGTTCCATCGCTTGCGGTTAGGCGAATTGGCGCTGTGCCGCGGCCCTTATAACTCTCCACGAGAATTTCTGAGTGCTCGGCGCTAACCTTGGCGAAGCTGGTTGCAGAGCTTGGCAGCCGAGTTGGGTAGATTTGGTAGCTGCTGTGAATGCGGTCGGCCGCGCAGGCCGCAAGGGAGAAGAAGAGAAACAATGCCCAGAAGCGTCCTAGTCTCATGCACTAAGCTTCGCGCCTTAACCGGCGAAACCCCGAGTACTGAGCACTCACCTCCGCTCAATGGCTGAGTCTCACAGACCGCAACGCGCGCGTTGCAGAAGTGTCGATGCCCCTGTCTAGCGCACGCTCTCGTACGCGCGCGAGGTCACGCTGGCCCCAACCGCCTGCATCCAGTATCCCCGACCTTCTTGGATCGTCTGGATGATAAGCGAGCCTTTCGCCTCAATGAGCGCAGGGCTTGTGCCACCGCCCACCGTGTTTGTGGTGATCCAAATCTTGCCTTCGCCTAGCCTATTGCTGCTACTCCAGGCATCGAGAGTTTCCTGAAAGGGAGAGCCAAGGTGCCGCTCATTTATGCCGGCGATGACATTGCGTGCGAGTCCATCCACAGGAGCCATCGCCTCGACAAACGTGGCGTTGGAACTGCTTCCGCGCGCATGATGATGGGCGTGGATGACATCGACTCCGAGGTCACCGTAGAAGGCTGGCCCAGAGGTCGCAACGAGATGAGACTCGACATCAGGGCCGTCTGAGGCGCGTCCGTGCAGGTCTCCACCAAAGTGATAGCGAAAGTCTCCGTACCGAATAACGCCAGCAACACTGCGGGCATTTTCTTCGTCGCCGGTTTCATGCCCAAAGCTCGCAATGGCTGCTAGGTCGTCTCCTGTGCCAAAGTAGCCGTTGGCACCGACAAAGGTAACGATGGCTCCGTCCAGATCAATGTAGGCCGGCGTTGGCTCGGCATCATCCGTTGTCGTCGCTAGGTCACCACGAAGTAGCGTTGGGCAATCGGTAGCAGGATGCGGGCTGGCCAGCGCCGAGAAATCACATCCAGCGACGCTTGCTGCCACGCAGAGCGAACGATCAACACCCGCGTAGGTCGTGGTCATTGCCGAGCAGAACTGTTCAAAGTCGGTCGTATTCATACCGTCGCCAAGGTCGACAAATCCCCTGTGCACAATGCCCTTAAGACCGGTGAGAGCGTCATCGACGAAGAGGTCTTGAAACGCGCCAAGATGGTCGCCGTGGAAATGCGTGATGATGACCCATTCGACTTGAAGAGGATCCCGAGCGGGGAACCCGTACTCTGGCGTTAGCCATTGGGTATTGAGTTCGCGCACGGCATCGCGAACCTCATCGTCATGTGTCGAGTTGCCGATGTCGAGCAACAGCAGACTTCCATCTGGGCCAACGATGATGCTGGCCTCTCCGAGACGCTGGGTGAGACCGGGAGGCAGCTCTAACTGGATGAACGTGAGCTCGCCAGGCTTTGGGCGCAGCGCCATTGTTGGCTCGGGCCCGGGCTCGAAAGGACCTGCATCGGTCGTTGGCTCGGTGGCATCCGTCAAACGAACAGCGTCGTTGTCGACCGCAGCATCCGTTGCGGTCGCTGCGCTGCCACAGCTCGCGAGGACGACAATGAGAATCAGGTGCTTCACAGAAATGTTCTACGCCTTAGAGGGCTTGGGCCCAACAAGTGTCTGCAGCGTGCAACGGCACACAAGCTCACCGCGAGAGTCCTTCATCTCCACAACGACCTCGTACTCCCTGCGCTCGTTGGTCTCGGGAGTTGGGCAATGGCACTCGGCTGTGATGGTGCCGCGCGCCTTCTTTAGGTATTCCATTGAGAGGCCCGCCACGATGAATCGGGCATCATCGGGAAGCGAGTAGGCGACGCCGACGTTGCCGCAAAGTTCGGCAAGATTTGCCAGGGCAATGGCGTGCACACATTTCAGATGATTTCGCACCTTGCGACGATCACTTAGAACAACTCGGGAATAGCCGTGGCGAAGCTCGGCAACCTGCGCATCAATCGTCCCGGTATAGGGAGCTGCAGTGCCCACCATGCGAGAGAAGACGCGGCGCCCACCAGGAAGCTTGGCGAGTGCATCCCAACTGTTGCGAATTAGGTTTCCGTTTCCGGAGACAAGAGACAGTCGACTACCCAGTGCTCTGGCCATATTCATGCGGCGACAATACTGCAAATCCGCGCCTAGGAGCGCGCGAAACTCAACTTCTCACAGAAGCCCTGTGAAGCTGGTTGTGGCTATACTTGAGGCCATATGAAGGCACGCAGCATATCAATCCTCGTACTTACTCTGGTGACGTTGAGTTTTCTTGGGTGCAAGAAGACTGAGAAGGGCGAGTCGAAGCGCTGGGAGCGAGGCCTAAGTTCTGTCACCGAACTCTCCGCAACCTATCCTGGGTTTACGCAGGCCCTGGCCGAGCAGCGAGGTAAAGCGGAGGCTGCGATGAAGACAGCAGAGGCCGAGGAGGACAAGAAGAAGCGCGTAAGCGCCATGGCCAAGGCCAACACGCTTCTCTCCGGCGGCTTTGTCGGCCAACTAAAGGAGATCGATGCCCGCATTAAGACCACGAGAAAAACTCTGGTAGCAGCGGCTGGCCAACCAAAGACTCCCGAGGAAAAGAGCGTCTTTGAGGCGGCTAAGGTGCAGGTGGATTCAACCTTGGCATCGGTTGAGGTCATGCTCAAGAGCGGCGCGGTGGATGCAGCCTCCGCGAGCGCGGTAATGAAGAAGGTCGATAGCGATTTAAAATTTGCCGAAGAGGCGCTTGCCGAAGTGAGCAAGAGCGTTGGAAATCGCGAGAAGACCGAGGCAAAGACGAAGGCCAAAACAGAAGCGAGTACCGCTGCAGCAGAGAAAGCTGCCGCCGAGAAGGTCGCTCCTTGGACGTGCGAATACTGCAGCCACGAAAACGCTCACGACGCTCAATCGTGCACCAACTGCAAAGCTGCGCGCCCGGCTAAGAAATAGTCGCACGGCTCGGTCGCCCGCTCAGAAGCAGCGACTAAGAAGCGGCGACCAACTCTGGCGACACTTGCAACATCCACGCTTCACACTCAGGCCCAGGCATGGGCCGTGCAATCAAATAGCCCTGAATGGTGTCGCAACTGTGCGAGCGCAGAAACTCTCGTTGGATCTCTGTCTCGACGCCCTCGGCAACGATTTCTAGACCGAGGTTGTGACCCATATCGATGAGAGTTCTCGCGATGGTATTGCCATCTGTTTCACCAATGGTCTCGGTGACAGATCGATCAATTTTAAGGGTCGTTATCGGGAATCGAACAAGACAGGCGAACTGCGTGAATCCCGTGCCAAAGTCATCGATTGCGATGCGTACGCCTAAGTCGGAGAGCTTCTTTAGCGCTACCGCCGCAGATTCTGGATCACGCATGACGATGCTCTCTGTTACTTCCAGCTCAAGACAGGAAGGGTCAATATTGGCGTTTCGCAGTGCATTGGTAACGAGAGTAACGAGATTTGGATCTTCAAACTGGCGCGGCGAGACGTTTACGGCGATGCGAGGACTAAATCCAAGTCGCGTTTGCCATTCGGAAACTTGCTCACACGCTTGCTTGAGAACCCAAGCTCCGACTTCGACAATCTCCCCCGAGTCCTCTAGGAGGGGAATAAAGGCACCTGGCTCAACAAGCCCTTTGGTTGGGTGTTGCCAGCGCAAGAGCGCTTCACAGGCCAGTGCACGTTTGCGCTGGTGTTGCAGCGGCTGAAAGTACAAAACGAATTCGCCCCGGGCGCACGCACCTTCCAAGTCTCGTTCAAGCTCTAGGCGTCCAAGCGCCTTGTCGTGCATCGCTTGGTCAAAAAACTGATACGAGTTTCGACCTTCTTTCTTTGCGCGGTACATCGCAACATCGGCGTTTACCGTAAGGTCTTCGACGGTGAGCCCATTATCGGGGTACGAGGCAATGCCGATACTCGTGCTGGCCCGAAGCGCATGCTCGCCGATGATGGCATCGGGTCTCATCGCCTCCATGATTCGGATGGCGGGCCCGGCAATCATCTCTTCATTAGAAATATTCTCAATTAGCACGGCGAATTCATCGCCTCCAAGCCTTGCGACGAGGTCTGGGGGAGCAATCGCAGAGAGCAGGCGATCGGCAACGATGCTTAGGAGCTTGTCGCCAACATCGTGACCAAGAGTATCGTTGACCGACTTAAAGCGATCCAGGTCAAGTACAAAGATGGCTGGCCTGCGTCCGGGTTCACGACGCGCGCGCGCAACAGCGCGGCGGGCATGCTCTTGAAACGTCGTGCGATTGGCAAGCCCGGTTAGCTGATCGTACTGGGCAAGATATGCGAGGCGCTGCTGTGCAGCTTTGCGCTCAATTGCGTAGCGCAACGCTCGATGCAAAGACGCACCATCGACGGTGCCCTTTACCAAGTAATCTTGCGCTCCAGCCTGCACGGCGCCAACCGCCAGTTCTTCATCGCCGACGCCACTCATCACGACGATCGGAACCCAAGGACAACTTGTTTGAAGCTTGGTAACTCCGTCCATGCCTCGTGCATCGGGAAGCGAAAGGTCGGTAAGAATAATTTGGAATTCGGCTTGCTCTAGCTTGCGAAGACCGTCTTCCAGACGTTCGACGTGACAGACTTCGTAGTTTGAAGCACGACTGCCTGAGAGCATCCGCTGGACCAAGCGCGCATCACCTGGATTGTCCTCGAGTAAGAGCACATGGGTTGTGTTCTCCTGATTTCTGCGGGACGGGCTCCGAATCTCTGTGCGCGTGTGGTGCAGGCGAATGCCGCGACGCAGGGCATCGTCAACCTCTTCGACCTCCCACGGCTTGTGAATGACGCAAGTAATGGCCCGCGCACCTTCGGTCTCAGTGGGCAAATCAAGCCAGGCGGCACCTGTAACCAATACGAACGAAGTCGATGGTGTCGATCGATGGAGGGTCTCGATGAGTTGGATGCCAGTCATCTCGGGCATCTCAAGATCCGTCGCAATGACTGCATAGGACTTAGTACGAGTGAGCGCAATGGCCTCAATACCGCTGCTTACCGTCTCAATCTGAAAGCCCTTGCGTGCAAGCAGCCGCCGGAAAGCCTGACGAGCATCAGGATCGTCATCGACATAGAGGATTCGACAGTTCTCAGAGCTAAGATCAAGTTCGGGCTCCTGGCCTTGTCCCTTGGCCTGGCCGTGCAACCCGGTTTTGCGCTTACTCCCCACGGCTACTAGAATCGGCAGTTCGCACGATCACTGGAGGAACAAGACTAGAATTTTCCATGAAAGATCTCCTTTAAGAGACCGTGTAGTCTTAGGTTTGTAGGTGAATGTACCGACTTAGTGAGCACGGGCTGGGCTAACTAGCCCCGGCCTTGCACTCACTTCACATACTCGTTGAACCACCCCTCTAATGAAGAACTTCCCAATTTCGTGAGTGAGCCTACCCACAAAGGTCCTGATGGGCCGAAGGCTTCGATCCACTGCTTGCACGTGGTCGTTCTCTTGCTGTCCCTTGGTCTCACTGGCGGCGCCTGGTGGACTGCGCGCAGCCAACATCAAGAACTTATCGAATCGCGATTCGCACGGCAGCGAGATCACCTGATCGAACTAGTTCGCGAGCGGATGCAAAAGTACGAAGATGCGCTGTGGGCCGGAACCGCAGCACTACAGGCAAACGGCGGGAAGATGTCCAGCTCGCAGTGGGCTGCCTATGCAAACAGCCTCGCACTAGATCGCAAATACCCTGGCATCAATGGAATCGGAATTATCCTTAGAGTCCCACGCGCCGCAGCGCAGGAGTTTACCGTCCTCGAGAGAATCGAGCGTCGGGACTTTGCAATGCATCCAGAGCACGCCTTTGATCCGCTCTATCCAATCGTTGTGGTCGAGCCCCTCCGCGGCAATGAGAAGGCAGTCGGCCTTGATATCGCGTTCGAGAAGAATCGTCGCACTGGGCTCGAACGCGCGATTGCCGAGGGCAATGCGCAGGTTACAGGCCCGATCACGCTGGTGCAGGACCAAACCAAGACCCCAGGGTTCCTCTTTTATACGCCGTTCTACAAAGATGGCCTGTCGAGTACCGCCGAGTTGCGCCAACAAAACTTTGTCGGCGCGGTCTATGCCCCATTCGTGGTGAGCAAACTCATGCTCGGAACGCTGCGTCGTGACAATCGCAGGCTCCTCATTCGTATCGCCGATGGGAATGAGGTCCTCTTCGATGAACTCAATACCTCGACCGCTAACTACGATGCCAATCCGGTGTTTCAAGAAACTCTAAGAATTGAACTCTATGGCCGAACCTGGACCATCGAGATGCACACCGACGCGGTCTTTAGCGCCGCTTCAGAATCAAATCAGCCGACGTTTATTCTCGTCGGTGGCCTTTTCATCGATGCCCTGCTCTTAATCTTCTTCGTTCTGCTCAATCGGGCACGTGGGCGCGCGGTAACCTATGCAGATGAAGTAACTGTCGAGCTTCAGGTCGTAAACGAAGAGCTTCGAGAACAGCAGAAAATTCTCATGCGCAGCAATGCCGAATTGGAGCAATTTGCCTACGTGGCCTCGCACGACCTCCAGGAGCCGTTGCGCATGGTTCGGAGTTACTCGGAGTTGCTCACGACAGACCTTGAGGGAACGCTGACGCCCGATCAGGCAACAGACCTTGGATACCTAGCCGAGGGAGCCGAACGCATGCAGACGCTGGTCGACGATCTATTGGAGTTTTCCCGAGTTGATAACAAGCACTCACCGTACATCCCGAAACCGGTGCACCTCGAGCAGCTCATAGATGATGTCGTGCACGACCTTGGTGCTCTTTTGCTGGATGCCAAGGCAGATCTCTCCGTGGTCGGAGCCGATATATGGATCCAGGCCGATGAGGGACAGCTTAGGCAAGTCATTCAAAATCTCGTTAGCAACGCACTCAAATTTCAGCAGGACGGTGCGACTCCGAAAGTTGAAATTGGTGCAATCGCCTCGAAAGATAACGAGTGGAAGATTTACGTTAAGGACAACGGAATCGGAATCCCGAAGGACATGCAAGAGCGCGTGTTTCAGATTTTTCAACGCCTGCATACACGTCGCGAATACAAAGGAACGGGGCTGGGTCTAGCCATTGTAAAAAAGATTGTCGAGCGGCACGGCGGCGCTGTGGGCATCGAGTCCGAGCAGGGCATGGGGTGTTGTATGAGCTTTACAATACCTATGGCCGAGGGGCCAAACACGAGTGGGGCGAAGGAGGGAGTATTATGAGAATACAAGCGAGTACATTGAGAGTGAGGTGCAATGCCAACGCCCGTTGAAATCCTTCTTGTAGAGGACAATCCCGCCGACGCGAATCTTTTCTTGCGCAAGATGAAGCAGGCGAAGGTTCCCTACATCATGCACGTGGTTCAGACGGGCCACGAAGCTCTCGACTTTGTTCAGCGTAAAGGTGCCTATGCGGACTCTCCGGCGCTAAACCTAATTCTGCTCGACCTAAACTTGCCTGGCATTGATGGCCGTGAAGTGCTGAAGACACTTAAGTCGGATCCAGAACTAAGAACAATACCAGTAATCGTATTTACATCTTCTGAGGCCGAAGATGACATTACCCAATCGTACGAGCTGTCGGCGAACGCGTACGTTCGAAAGCCTCTTGATTTGGCCGGATATCAAACGATCGTTGACGCGATTGACGGATTCTGGCTTGGCGTGGTGCGTTTCAAGGGCCGCGTCTAGCTCACCTTGCGATGCGTTTAGGTATTAGTCGTAGGACCAACTTCATGACGACAATGCAGCGTCTCGTCTAGACGGTGCCGGTCGCGCTACAATTTCCGCCGACAGCAGCATTGTGAAGTACGGCGACCTATTCAAGGCACAGACCACGAGCCCATTGCACAAACTTTGGGTCAACCGCGGTAAAGTTAAAGCATGTTCGATGCTTTGAGTTCACTCTTCGATACGCAGGATTTCCCTGCGCGCTGGCATTGCGGCAGCTGGACGGAACTTCACGGGTGGACCCATATTATCGCGGATGTTGCGATCTTCTTGGCCTATTTTGCGATCCCCTGCGTACTTCTATATTCGGTGAAGAGACTAGGAAAAATACCTAGGCCATTCCCAAAACTCGTCTTCCTCTTTGCCGCCTTCATCGTGCTTTGTGGGGTCACCCATCTAAACGAGGCGATCATTTTCTGGCATCCGCACTATCGACTTGCCGCAGTGTTCAAGGTTGGTACGGCAATCATCTCGTTGGTAACGGTGGCGGCGCTAATTCCCGCAATTCCGAGGCTTGCTCTTCTTCGAACGCCCGCTCAGCTCGAATCCGAGATTTTGCTAGCAACCAATGCACTTAGGAAGGAACGAGATCTTGCACGTCGCTTTGCCATTCTTGTCGACTCATCGCACGACGCGATCATTTGCGTAGACCCTTTGGGCATCGTGCAGTCTTGGAATCGGCGAGCCTCGCAACTCTTTCGCCATGACTCCGCGGAAGTAATCGGGACCAGCCTGGCTCTTTATATTCCCGAAACCTTCAATCGCGTGATGGAGGTCATCAAGGCCGAAGGCAAAGTCAAAATACCTCACGCAAAAATACAGGACAACGTTCAAGGCGGCGCCGAGATATCTCTTGCAATCGCCCCAGTACTAGACGTTGAACGAAAGCTAATCGCCGTTTCGATTACGGCTCGGGACATCTCGGATCAACAAATGTTGAAGCGACTAACTCTGCGCGCCGAAGGGCTATTCCGCGTCGCGGTCGAGGCATCTCCGAGCAGCATGATTGCTACCGACCAAGAAGGAAAAATCGTCCTTCTCAACGCCGAAACAGAAAAACTCTTTGGCTACACACGCGAAGAACTCATCGGCCAGCCAATTGAGAAGCTCGTCCCAATAGGTCGCCGCGAAGACCATCCTCAACTGCGAGAGGACTATGGAAAGGCGCCCGAGACTCGCTCAATGCACGACAAACGAGAGCTCTTTGCGCTTCGAAAGGGTGGAGAAGTCTTTCCTGTTGAGATTGGTCTCAACCCGGTAGAGACCGCAGACGGCCCGATCACGCTTTGTGCCATTGTGGATCGTACCGAGGCCCTTGCAAAACAGGAATCTCTTGAGAGTGCGATGGCCGCGCTTCAAGAGCGAACCAATTCGCTAGCGTTGTCCAACAAGGAGCTTGAGCAGTTTGCCTATGTCACCTCGCACGATCTAAAGGCGCCCTTGCGCGGCATGCAAAACGCGGCCAAGTGGATTGAAGAAGACTTGCCAAAGGAGCTTGTTACAGCCGATATGCGCGAGAATCTTGAGTTGCTGATGACGCGCGCAGCTCGAATGGAGAGCATGATCGACGGCCTGCTTATGTACTCGCGCGCAAATCAACTAGGAAACGAGATTCACGAAATCGATACAGGTGCTCTTGTTCGGGACATCGTTGAGATGTCGGGTTTGGTCGATGAAGTGACCGTGGAGGTAAGCGATGATCTTCCGACTATTGTGTCGCCAAAGATTCCTTTGGAGCACATCTTCGCCAACTTGATTAGCAACGCCCAGAAGCATCGCGACGGTAAGCCAATAGTCGTCACGATCAGCTGCGAAGACCTCGGCTCGATGGTGGCGTTTACCGTCGAGGACAACGGTCCGGGAATCGAAGACTATCTCTTAGAAAAAGTCTTCCAGATCTTTCAGACCGGCAAAGCCAGAGACGACTTTGAAAGTACCGGCATAGGCTTGGCGATCGTCAAGAAGCTTGTGGAGAACTACGGCGGTGAGATAATTCTAACCTCCGAGGTCGGTAGCGGCGCAGCGTTTCGATTCACCTGGCCAAAGCACGCTGTGCCCATTGAAAACTAGGTGCGCTTTCAGCGTTGCTTGGCAACCGCGAGCACAGTAGCCTCTAGTAACGATGCCATCCCCAAAACCAATCACGGTCTTACTCGTAGACGACGACCGCGCCGACGTTAAGGCGGTGCGACGAGCCTTTCTTAGCCAGAAGATCACCAATTCGATCGTGGTTGCCGCAAATGGGTTTGAAGCGTTGGATTGCCTTCGCGGAAGCAATGGCGTCGAAAAGCTCTCTAGGCCTTATGTGATTCTCTTGGATCTCAACATGCCTCAAATGGATGGCATGGAGTTCCTTCGCGAGGTTCGCGCAGACCCTGATCTTAGAAGTTCAATTGTCTTCGTCTTAACCACATCCGACCACGAACGAGACCGAGATGAGGCGTTTGAGCAAAACGTAGCCGGTTACATTCTCAAATCGAATGTCGGTGTAGGTTTCGTAGATCTTATGAAGATGCTTGACGCATATTGGACATTGGTGGAGATCCCCGTCGACACGACTCCGCCAACGTTTGGGAACTAAGATATATTCTTAATATCCTGTTTGTCGTCGTTTGGTGCGCGCTCCCAGCGCGCTCCGCCCAAGCGCTTGGCCTCGTACATGGCTCGGTCCGCCGCGTGAATAAGGTCAACACCATCTTTGCCCTCATGAGGGTAGAGAGCGACCCCTATACTTGCGGACACATCGACTAGCTTCGAATCGCAAGCAAAGGGAGTTGCTAGCGAGACTAGGATTCGTTGGCAAACCTCAAACGCCTGCTCGTCACCCTCGATGTCTTCGAGCAGCACCATAAACTCGTCACCTCCAAAGCGCGCGACCGTATCGTGAGTGCGAACCAAGAATTTTAGACGCTCGGCGAATTCGCACAAAACCTGGTCGCCAGCGTGGTGCCCCAAGGTGTCGTTAATCGGTTTGAAGTTGTCCAGATCGATGAAGAGGACCGCCAAGCGACCACGCCGTTTGCAACGCTGTACACAGTGAGAGAGCCTCTCAAGAAAGGTGGAGCGATTGAACAGCCCGGTAAGAGGGTCGGTCGTAGCGAGTTTTTTAAGTTCCCTCTCGGCCCGGCATCGCTCGACGGCTTGGCGAATCGATCGCCGCAACGCAAAGTCATCTACTTGGTTCTTCACAAGAAACTCATGCGCACCAAGCCTGGCTCCTTGCACGGCCAAGTGTTGGTCATCGATTCCGGTAAGAACAATGAGAGCCGAATTGGGCGCCGCATCGCGAATCTTTAGAACAGCATCAAGCCCACAAGCATCTGGCAGCGATAAGTCCGAGATGATGACGTCAAATTGCTTGCCCCGAATCTCAGCCAGGGCATTGTCGAGCCGGGCAACCCGGAGCACATCGTAGGCGTGGTCTCGGAGCGAGCGCCGAACCCACTTGGCATCGGAGCTATCGTCCTCGACCACCAAAATTTTGAGGTCGGGTTTGCTAACCGGGCATGCACGTTGGTTGTGCAATTCAAAAGCGCGAGCAACGGCGGTGCATAACTCGTCCTGTCGCCAGGGCTTGCGAATTACGGTAACCAAGTTGGAATCGGTGGCGGATGGGCGGCTTAGGTCAAGCTTCGAAGCCCCAGTGACAAGCAAAAACGCCGTGTCTGGCGAGGACTCTTGAAGCTTGGTGATGAGCGCCAGGCCATTCATAACGGGCATGTGCAGGTCAGTTGCAATGACCGCATATCCGGCGCTCGCCATCTCTAAGGCTTCGGTCGGGCTGGAGGCAAGATCTACCGTGTAGCCATGACGACCTAGTAGTCGCGCAAATTGACGCCTTGCATCTGGGTCATCATCTACAAAGAGTATTCTGCGATCGATTTGCATCATGTTCATCCTGCGCGCCAGGCTAACCACTACATTTGGCGAGCCATCTACCTCATATGTAGTATCGCCACCCTTCAGAAATGCTTGACCTCATACCGTCCACTCGGGGCAAATCTGGCCGAGAAAGACGGCGAATCGATCTCCTTTGCACCTATGGTGTAAAAATCCACAACCTCATTCCCACCGATCGTAAGAATCGGCCCAGTTCGAGTAAGTAAAACACTTAGTTGCTTGTCTTACTTTCAGCCGCAGTTTTCGCCGTCACGCGGTCCATGTATTTCACAAATGCTGGAACCGAGATGGTCGCTATCATTTTTGCGAAAATTTCGGAGAACGGACCGGCGCCAACACTCTGCTGCGCAGCTCGACTCGTTGGCCAGCGCTTCCGGATTTGAGCAAAATCCGCAGTCGTATCGCCTTGGTCAATGTTCTTCGTGATTGCTGCCTGGTAGGCACTGTAGGCCTCGTCCGAATCCGAGGCATACGAACCAATGTGCGCCAGCATGTGCATGCCATCCGCCTGCACTGAGATTGCACCAGCGAATTCGTTAACGTGCGACACAAGCCAAAGCGCATATCGCATGCCCTCCTGCATCTCTTTCGGTTGGCGACTGATAACATTCGCCCACGGCTCCCCCAATCCAGATATCAAAGAAAAGTTCTGAGTCCACAAGCTGTAGCTCCACTCTTTGTAGAGCAGCTCTTTGCCAATCGCACTCACAGTTTGGCTCTCTAGAATTGGGCCTTCGGTGCCAATCGTCAAGGTTACTTGATCGGGCTCTACAGCGAGGACCATAGGTATCTTGCCAGAGAACATGGCGCGAGCCTCTGCGTCGAGACCAGGTGCTTTGTCGTAATCGACGATCATAGAGCAGCGCCCTGGCCCGCTCTCGACCTCGAGAAATGGCATCGACGGAACCAAGGCGCATCCCATGGTTAGTAGCGCTTCAAAGTTCTTAGCTTCGGTGATGCCAAGTGCGATGCGTCCCCAAGGGCTTGCGCTCGCGGGGGTGTAGCCGACAATTTCTCCCGTCAACTTGCCAAAAATGTCATCACGCAAGCTCGCGCCACCAGGGAGGATTTGATCGGGAACTTCGTCCATGAACGCCTGCCGAGGAATGATCATGCGGGCAAAGCTTGAAGGGCGCATCGCCCCCGCACCGCTGCTGAGTCCACCAACCGAGGCCCCTGCCTGTGCAATCGCTTGCATGTCGCCCCTTGGCTTGGCTTGGACCCAAGCTCGCGCGGTCAAACTTCCGCGCTCGAGCTTAAGGACGGCTGCGAGCAAACCGAGCTCTCCGAAGAGTTCGTGAAACTCCGGATCGTTCTCGTCTTCCATTTGCTCAAAGGCCTCAATGTCCAGGACCAATTCCACGTCACCTCGGTACCCAGAAGGCAGACGGTACACCCGCTCGGCAAACGCTGAAATGCTATTGGCAACAGGTGGTGAGGTAAGCCCCTCGACGTCCTCCTTACACACGTACCTCGTCGCTTGCGTTGTGCAGTAGTACTGGTCGTCTAAAATGTCGACTTCGATTCCGGCAACCGTTCCAAGCGACGCCCCGGTAAATTCTCGAAACGTCTCGCGATTGGTCACGGGCAAAATTAGTGTGCCTTTGCTTTCTGCATCTATGAAGAGGGCAGCCCCCCGCGTGAGATCAACACCAGCGGATAGCAAGGCTTCGCGATCGAAGATATCGAACGGAATATCAGAAAATTCCTTACGGACATCCTGCAACCGCTTTGCCCCCAAAGGGCGAGCCGCGACCACTCGCAAGATCTCTTCGGCCATATCGTAGAGCTTCAGCGTGGTGCCGGGCGCAACAACGATTCCCATAATCGTATCAGTCGGCGCCGCTGCCCAAAGCGCATCGATCTCATTTCCTGGGCGCGCTCCACTGGAGGTGGTGTCGGCTCCCGCAACGACAGGAACCGTCTTTGGGGCGCTTTTGCCACCGCAGCCAAGAGCCATGACAAGAGCGAGGAGCGAAAAGCTTCGTATCATGCCCCCATTTTGCGGTTACGGGCGACCAGATTGCCACACACAACCTCGAGAGTTTTTGGAAACGCTGGACTCACTCGCTGTGCAAGCGACTGTCTTCTTGCACAGCACTGAATCAGACGTTAGTCGCCAATCGTAAATGCGAGGATGCCAGGCATCGCTGTTGTAAAGACACCATCCGCTGGTGAGACGTTCTGAAAGAATACCTGGAATCGCATGTCGCAGACAGCACCGGAATCGGTCTCTCGAAGGCCGCCCATCGGTTGGCAACTTCCAACAAACGGCATTTGGCTTGTGAGTTCGTTGCAAACATCGGCGCCAATGGCCAAGGCAGCATCACAGGTTCGTTGATTTACGGCAGTAAGCGCTTGCACGGTACTGTTGATCATGAGGTGGCTGCGAGGCCCGTTCCACTGGTCCTTGTCCACAATCGCAAGCTCCGCCTGCTGGTAGTACTGCTGAATAACCGCTTCACAGCCCTGGAACTCTTCGGTCTCGCAAAGCTGCGAACAACCATCAAAGTCCTCTAGGTTTCCGTCATCGCACTGCTCGTCTTCGTCGACGACGCCATCGCCACAGGTCTCAACGGGCCCCGTCAGAGATTGTCCTACGAGGTCAAAGGCGTAAATCTCTTCAAGAGCACCACCTAGATGAAGCCGGGCCGCGCAGCGAGGTTGTGAATGCGCCATAAAGAACGTTGACTCGGCGTAGCAATACGAATCGCCTGAAAGCCCTTCGATAAACTGACAGCTCTGGCTCATGAGGTTTTCCAAATCAGAACATGTCTGAACGTTCATCTTTGCAACCGCACGTGCGTTGGGAATGCTAAAGAGCCCCTGAGCCAAGCCAACCTGCGTTGGCGCGACCAGGGCAACCTCGCTTACCGACTGGGCAATCGACGACGCAACTTGGCTTGGCTCGGCATTGACATCATCGCTACCGCCTCCGGTGCAGGCCGAAGCAAGCAGGAGAGAGAGTGAGGAAGCGAGGAGGCCTTTGGACATGTTCATACCAGCGCCAGCAGCAAAGCCTGTGCCCGCCCCGCTCCCTCAATGATTTCAAATAGAATCAGTCACCACAGACATCACGAGCCTCAGTTTTTCATGGGCGATTGCCATCTGGATGTCGCTTTTTTTTGGTACACGGACGCCAATGGTACCGAGCCCACGAATGCCCGCGGAATGGGAAGAGCAAGCCTCAATGTGGCTAGCTCTCCCGCACGATAATGAAGAGTGGGGGCGCTTTTACGCCGAAGCCCGCGCATCGGTTGTGCAGCTTGCCAACACCTTGGCGGCAACGCAGCGTGTTGACCTCTTGGTGCCCTCCGAAGCGATGCTCTCCAAAGCGAGCGAGGCGCTGCCACAGCTTCTCGACGATGTTGTCTGTCACGCAATTCCCTACGGCGACATATGGCTGCGCGACACCGGCCCCATCTTTGTCGCACGCGGCGAACATCGCGAAGCAATCAGCTTTGCGTTCAACGGCTGGGGTGAGAAGTACATTTTTGACAACGACCCCGACGTTGGACATCGCGTCGCAGCACTCAAGAACGTCTCGTGTCGCAACAGCGCGCTCGTCGCCGAAGGCGGAGCGTTGGATTCAAATGGAGCCGGAACATTTCTTAGTACAAAAGAATGCTTGCTCAACACAAATCGCAACCCGGGCCTCGACGCCTCCGCAATCGAGAGCGAATTGGCCGTCACGCTCGGCTGTCGCAAACTCATTTGGCTCGACCAGGGCCTTGCAGGCGATCACACCGATGGCCACGTTGACAACCTCGCGCGCTTTGTTGGTCCACGCACCGTGGTTTGCATGGCTCCAAGCGGCCCAGACGATCCAAACCACGAGGTTCTTCTACAAGTGCGAGCAACACTCGAGGCGGCGACAACGGCAGATGGCGAGGCGCTTGAGGTTCTAACGATTCCCAGCCCTGGACGGGTAGAAGGCCCAAGCGGCGTTATGGCGGCCTCCTACTGCAACTTTCTTATCGCCAACAAGGTCGTTATCGTTCCCACCTTTGGGGTCGCAAACGACGAGGCCGCAGTCGCGGCCGTCGCAGCACTCTTCCCCGACCGCAAAAGCATCGCCCATCCTGCCTACGCACTCCTCACCGGAGGCGGTACGGTGCACTGCATCTCTCAACAAGAGCCCCTTCATGAGTAATCACGTCAAAGTTGCTGCGCTGCAAAGTGCGTTCACCGATTCGAGAGAAGCCAATGTTGCGCAAATGGAAGCGCGCATTCGCGAAGCGGCTTCTCAGGGTGCCCAGGTCATCCTGATGCCCGAGCTCTTCGAAGGCCAGTACTTTCCGCAACAACAACTCGAAGAAGACTTTGCCCGGGCGCTTCCCGCACAAGGGCACCCAACCATTCTTCACTTTCAAGCGCTTGCCGCCGAACTCGGCGTAGCACTGCCGGTCTCATTCTACGAGCGCGATGGCCAAGAGCTGTACAACAGCCTCGCCATGCTCGATGCCGACGGCAGTGTTCTAGGTATTTATCGCAAGACGCACATTCCCGATGGCCCCGGCTATCAAGAGAAGTTCTTCTTTCGCCCTGGCGATACCGGGTTCAAGGTTTGGAAGACGCGCTTTGCCACCATCGGCGTTGGTATCTGCTGGGATCAGTGGTTTCCCGAAGCCGCTCGCGCCATGGTCTTAGCCGGCGCCGACTTGCTCTTCTATCCCACCGCCATTGGCAGCGAGCCGCACGATCCTGGCCTTGACACCAAGGCGCCATGGCAGCGCGTTATGCAGGGCCACGCAGTTGCCAACGCCTGCGGCGTGATTGCAGCCAATCGAATCGGCGTCGAAGGCGAGATACAGTTTTACGGCTCAAGCTTCATCTGCGATCAACGAGGCGATATGTTGGCCGAAATGGGCCGCGACGATAGCGGCCTTATAACCGCCGAATTCGACGTGCCTGCCCTTCGCAAATACCGCGACAGCTTTGGCTTCTTTCGCGATCGCCGACCAACCCTCTACAAATAGGAACGACCAACCATGAGTACTCTCGTCAACTACAGCACCGAAGCCGGTGTCGCCACCATCGAACTTTGCAACCCACCCGCCAACGCCTACAGCTACGACATGTTCCGTGCTTTGGACGATGCAATTCTCAAAGCGCGATTCGATGATGAGGTTCATGTCATCGTGCTTCGCGGATCGGGCGAGAAGTTTTTCTGCGCCGGCGCCGACATCTCAATGCTGGACGGCGTCACGCCAGCCTTTAAGTACAACTTCTGCTTGCACGCCAACGAGACGCTCCTGCGACTTGAGAACACCAACAAGCTTGTGATTGCCGCCATCGGTGGCCACTGCGTTGGTGGAGGCTTAGAAGTCGCCATGGCAGCTGACCTGCGCATCGCCAAGGCGGGCGCCGGCAAGGTTGGTCTCCCCGAAGTAAAGCTCGGCGTCTTGCCCGGCACTGGCGGAACCCAACGCTTGGCCCGCTTGGTTGGCAAAAGCAAAGCCATCGAGATGATGATCGACTCGGCGATGCTTAGCGTTGAAGAGGCCGCGGAAGCAGGTCTCATTAACAAAGTCTTCCCGGCAGAAGAGTTCTGGGCGAAGGTTGCCGAGTTTGCCCAGTCGTTTTGCCCGCCGGGTAAAGCGTCCAAAGCGGTGGGATTCATCAAGCGCGCGGTGCAATCTGGCACCGATCTCTCACTGGAATCGGGCCTCGCTCTAGAGCGAGAGCTTCAGCAACAGCTCTTTCAGAGCGATGATGCCAAAGAGGGCATTGGAGCATTTGTGCAAAAGCGCACTGCCGTCTTTACGGGCAAGTAGGTAGGCGCAGGTAGGCGAGCTGTGGTGCAACTCACTAAAATTGCACAAATTGAATGCACCTCAGTTCTCTCATTCCGAAAATCTCTTGATGCAATGGCCCGTACTGCGGCACGATGCAGCCTCCTCACACTTGGAGCTATCATTGGCCCTTTCGTCTTCATCATTAAACGTATCAATTGCCCTATCTGCCCTACTCCTACTTGGTTGCGGAGGTGGCGACGGCGGTGGTGGCGGTATCGGAGGCTCGGATGCCGACGTCGTTCCCGAATGCGTCAAGGTTACTGAGACCGAAGAGCGATGCGCCGATGGTCTCGACGACAATTGCGATGGCAAGATCGACTGCCAAAATATCGAGTGCGCCTTTGATTCCAATTGCGTAACTGCCCCAACGGGTGACGGCGGTCCCGGTGACGATTGCTCGGAAGCCAGCTTTGGCGGCGACCCGCTCGCCATCCCAGATGGCAACGGAACCGTCTACGCAACCAGCCTAAACATCGGCGGTTTCGACGATGGACAAACGTTGGATAGCGCCGACGGATTTGTCTCCGCTTGCGTTGTCATGGAGCACTCTTGGCTGCGCGATCTGCAAATCGAAATGGTTTGCCCATCCGGTCAAGTGATGGTTCTCCAGCAGTTCTTGGGAACTACCGGCGGCGAAATCTACATGGGTACCCCCGACGACAACGATGGAACGAATCCAAATCCTGGCGTCGGCTTCGAGTACTGCTGGACAGCTAATGCGGTGAATCCGCCAATGCTTGAATGGGCAAACCAGAACCCTGGCGTCGGTGTTCTGCCTGCCGGCGAGTACCAACCAAATGGAAACGTTACCACCGACCTTGTTGGATGCACGCTCAACGGCGAGTGGACAATTCGCGCAATTGACGACTGGGGTGCAGACAATGGCTACATTTTCGAATGGGCTGTTAGCTTCAATCCAGACATCATTCCCGAGTGTCTAATCATTATTGACTAGCACCTAGCCAAGTCGCTCGTGAGAGCGAACCGAGAGAGTCAGTGTTATTCTCACTGGCTCTTTTTCGTTTCGGCTCGGCTCTTTTTCCCGCTTCACTCGCGAGAAGAGCCAGGTTCACTGCGCTGCAATCCAGCACTCTGCTCGTCGACCCGCTTGCTCCCCCTTTGTTACAGTGCGGCCATGAGCGACTTCGATTTCACTCCGATCTTGCCTCTTGGCGACGATTCCACTCCCTACACCAAACTCACAGGCGATTTCGTTTCGACCTTTGAGGCCGAAGGTCAGACCTTCTTGAAGGTGGATCCGGCGGGAATGACGATGCTCACCTCGCAAGCGATGAAGGACATTGCCCACTTTCTAAGGCCTGGGCACCTCGCGCAATTGCGAAATATTCTTAACGATAGCGAAGCTTCGTCGAACGATAAGTTCGTCGCACTCGACTTGCTAAAAAACGCCAACATCGCAAGTGGCGGCACCTTGCCAATGTGCCAAGACACCGGCACAGCCATTGTGATGGGCAAGAAAGGCGACCGTGTCTTTACCGGTGGCGGCGACGAGCGCGCAATTGCTCGTGGCATCTACGATACCTATCTCACCTCAAACCTGCGCTACTCGCAGCTTGCGCCCATCAGCATGTACGAGGAGAAGAACACCGGAAACAACCTGCCGGCGCAGATCGAACTCTTCGCCGACGAAGGCGATGCCTACAACTTCCTCTTTATGGCAAAGGGCGGCGGCTCTGCAAATAAGAGCTACCTCTACCAAGAGACCAAGGCGCTGCTAAATCCCAAGTCTTTGCTCGCCTTCCTCGACGAGAAGATGCGCTCGCTTGGAACCGCAGCCTGTCCGCCGTATCACTTGGGCATCGTGGTTGGCGGAACCTCCGCCGAGTACTCGCTCAAGATGGCAAAGCTCGCCAGTGCTCGCTACCTCGATACCTTGCCAACGGCCGGTAGCCCAAATGGCCATGCCTTCCGCGATCTCGAAGTCGAAGCCCAGGTGCTTAAACTCGCGCAGGAAAGCAGCATTGGTGCGCAGTTTGGCGGCAAGTACTTCTGTCACGACGTGCGCGTCATTCGCCTTCCGCGTCACGGTGCCAGCTGCCCAGTAGCCATTGCCGTCTCGTGTTCCGCCGATCGGCAGGCCAAAGGCAAGATCACCAAAGACGGCATCTTCCTTGAGGCTCTCGAGCGCGATCCAGCCAAGTACCTTCCCGAGGTATCCACAAGCGATCTTGGCGGCGATGTTGTCGACGTCGATCTCAATCGGCCCATGAGCGAAGTCCGTGCACAGCTTAGTAACGTGCCGGTTAAGACACGTCTCTCGCTAACCGGCACCTTGGTCGTGGCACGCGACATTGCCCATGCAAAACTTCGCGAGCGCATCGAAGCCGGCGACGGCCTGCCGCAATACATCAAAGACCACATCGTCTACTACGCAGGCCCTGCGAAAACGCCCGAAGGCTACGCTTCGGGCTCGTTTGGGCCAACTACCGCAGGTCGCATGGATGCCTACGTCGATCAGTTTCAAGAGCATGGCGGCAGCCTTGTGATGCTTGCAAAAGGCAATCGCTCAAAGGCCGTTACCGACGCTTGCAAAAAGCACGGTGGCTTTTATCTCGGCTCGATTGGTGGGCCGGCAGCGCGCCTCGCCAAAGATTGTATCAAGAAGGTCGAAGTTCTCGAGTACGAAGAACTCGGAATGGAAGCTGTGTGGAAGATCGACGTCGAGAACTTCCCCGCGTTTGTGATTGTCGATGACAAAGGTAACGACTTCTTTGCGCAGCTTAGCGAACATCGCTCGCTGCCAATTTTGTAGCGAGATGGCGCTGTCACACGAGCGTTAAAACGACGTAAGCTTGCAATGGCGGCGCCGGAGAGGTGTTCCATGCCCGCGCCGGCGACGTCTTGCGCTACGAGTTTCATACCTACCCACGCGACGATGGCAAGGTGGGCGAGAGCCACATTGTGTCTCGCGAAGGCACCCCGTAGGCAGAGGACGACCGCTTCCTAGCGAGTTCTCCCTTAGGCGCGCCGTCGACGACGAAATAGGAAGAGTGCAAAGAAGAGCGGCCACAGTCCGGTGGCTGTAGTAGAGGAGGCCGAGCAAAACGAGTCGCTTCCCATGGTTTCAGGCTCTTCTTCGTCCCCTGGCTCGTCCGTCACGTCGGGTACGTCAATCGCATCGACTCGAAGCGCGTCAAACGCGAGTCGTACGCCGCCAGGGTCGGCGGCAAGAGGTTCTCCCGTGTTGTCCCCAACATGGACCTCGTGCCCTGCGCCTGTGCCAAACGTGAAGATTCCTAAGCTACTCCAGCCATCAGAACTACTCTGATTTATGACGATGACATCGTCGCCCTCTGCATGAGAGACTCGATAGCCAGCTTGCTGACTCTGCGAAAATTCCCCGCCGTCGGCATATACGAAGATTTCGTAGTCACCAGGATTAGCAAATCGCAGACGCCAGGCCCCGTAGTTGCTTTCCTCGGCATCGTCGGTTGTCTTCGTCCATCGCAGGCCGTCGCCGTGGCCACTGGCTTCCGAGCGCCAACTTGATACGGGCCCGCCAAGCGTTGCGCAGGCATCATTTTCTTCGATGATCGTCGAGTCACCCTCGATCGGTCGGCATGGATCTTCGGAGCTCACAAGCCAGAAGTCGGCTCCCATCTCGTCCAACAGCAGCAAGGTGCCATCGCGATATTTGCCCTCTTGAGACGAGCAGCCTTGGCAGCCGTTGTAGCGCCACGAGACAAAGTAGATCCACTCTTCGAAAAGCGGATCACCAGCAACGATGGGGATGGAGTTCATCCAAGCCAACGCCTCTTGCTCGCTATTGACGCCATCGATGCTCTGAATTGCTCGGGTCACCAGAAACGGCACCACTGCTTCTACGTTGCCCTCCATCGTGACAATATTCGAGCCGTAAGTGTTGATCGTATCTGTGAAGGTACCGGAGTCGAATTGGAACATTCCCAATCCGCCCTGCTCTTCCGAACAGGGGCCATCGGCAGATCCTGCGATGACGGGCCCGCCACCGCAACTCGAGGATGCAGGGCCCTCGCACGCCCAGGTCGCTTCGGACCAACAATGTGCAAAGCCGGTCTCCACTTGGCCAATGCCGGCAAGCAAGACCGCATTGGTCATTCCCACAGCAGCGGCCGTGTCTCGAATGAGCCCTGCGCGTTCACGTCGCACTTCTGGAGAGATTTGTGCCTCGCCTCCATCGCCCAAATGCTCCGAAGTTTGCGCATTGCCCGGCACGGCCAAAGCCGCTGAATCGAGGGCACAGACGGTAAGGACCGCCACTAGGGCTACAAGAGGACTGTGAGTTAAGCAGCGTGCCACGATGGCCACAGCATCCCACAAACTTGCCCCTGGGGATGCTCTCTTTCGCCCAAAAAGGCCAGTACACTGCTCACGCCTCTATGCACAGACTAAAATCTATGACTTCGCGCACCTTGGTTGCAGCACTTGGTGTTGCTCTTCTCGCCTCCTGTGGCGCAAGTACAAGCCAGGGTTTTTCTAAGAGCGACTCGCAAGCTCAGTTGCCGGTAACCCGAGTTGTGCTCTACCAAAACGGCATTGGCTATTTTGAGCGCAAAGGCAAGCTCAAGGGCAATATGCTCACGTTGCAGATTCGCCCCTCGCAGATCAACGACCTACTAAAATCTCTTACGGTCATCGATCGAAGTAAGGGCCGCGCGATGAGTGTTTCGCTGCCGCTCGAAAAGACCAGCGCACAGATTCTAAGCGAACTTCCCGAGCAGGTGCGCGGCGCGGGCGGCCTACTCGATGTGCTTCGAGTCTTTCGCGGTGCCCGCGTTACCGTCGATGGAACCGAAGGCTCGGCAAGCGGCCGCGTCGTTGGCGTGGAGTCGATGCAAATCACCCAGAACGACAATGTTCTCAACGATTGGCGCCTCACCCTAAAGACCAAAGGTGGCTCGCTAAAGGTCTACCCCGTCAGTGCAATCACTAACATCTCCATGCGCGATCGCACCCTTGCTCTTGGCCTTGATCAGAGCTTGGATGTTTCGCTAAACGAGGGCAATTGGAAGCCCATTTCGCTCTCGGTGCGCCTTGAAGGCGATAGTACCCACGACCTCCGAGTGAGCTACATCGTCGAGATGCCGCTTTGGAAGCCGGCGTATCGCATCGTCGTTGGTGACGACGGTGAGCCACTTCTCCAAGGCTGGGCTGTTGTTGACAACGTCTCGGGCGAGGATTGGAACAACGTGCAACTAAGCCTTGTGGCTGGCACTCCGATGTCCTTTATCTACGACTTGCACTCGCCGCAGTTCATGAAGCGCGTCGACTTGACGCCTCGAAACCGAGGAACTGCCATGGCACCTGTCATTGAACGCTCAGGTGTTACTTCACCCGACTCAGCCAAAGATTCGCTGCAGAGAAGCTACGCGAATAAGCGCAGTAGTGCCTCGAGCGGGGCACCTGCGAGGCCGTCACCGAAATCGGCAGCACCTCGCGGAGACTATGCTGACGACGAGATGGAAGAGATCATGCAGGAGGACGACTACGATATGACCAGCGAGCTTGAGACCCAAGTGGCTAGCAGCGCGGGTGGCGAGAACGTTGGCGCCCTCTTTCGCTACGACCTTGCAAGCCCAGTCACTGTCCCCGACAGATCTTCGACCCTCGTCTCCATTATCAACGAGCGAGTTGCTGGCAAAGAAGTTGTCTACTTTCGCCCCGAGCTTATGCGCGGAGCATCGCAAGTTAGTCCATACCGAGCGGTGATGTTTGAGAACAACACCAACTTTAGCCTTGAAAAGGGCCCTGTTTCCATCTTCGCAGGCGGTACCTTTGTTGGTGAGGCCTTCCTAGACCGCATGGAGCAAGGCTCGACAACATTTCTCACCTACTCGATTGATGGCAAAGTTGTCATGGCACCGACCTCGCGCAACAGCCAAGAAGGCATGCGCCTACTTAAGATCATCGACGGCATGATCGTAAGTGAAGTGCTCGAAGTGAGCTCGTCAATTTACAAGGTCGACAACCGCCACGACGAAGATGTGGTTGCCTACATCAAGACTGCAAAGCGAAGCGGATGGAAACTTCGCAATCAGCCAGCGGGCACGGTCGAACTCCCAGACTCATTCGTTGTTCCCGTTACAGTTGGCAAGACTGGTAGCAAAGAGCTAAAAATCGATTGGGTGAAACCGGTCGTTCGCCGCGTCGCCATCGATACAAGCCTCAGCACAAACGTGCTCAAGCTCTATTTGGCCAGCGGCAACGCTCCGGCCAATGTGAAAAAGAGCATCGATCAAATTCTTACACTGAAGCAGCGCATCAGCGACATCGATGAAGATCACGCCCGTCACCAAAAGCAGCATCGCGAGGCTAGCCACGACCAAGACAGGGTTCGCGCCAACCTCAACTTGCTTAGAAAAACACCGGGCAATCAAGCATTGCGCTCGGAGCTTACAAAGAAGCTCGCAAAACTTGAGGCCGACCTCGGCAAGCTCTCAGGCTCGATCGTGAAGCTCTCGGAAGAGAAGGCCCAGCTTGAGAGGGAGATTAAAGTAATTATTCGCACCGTGACGGTGATCGAGAAGTAGACCTACATGTGGCTGGGCGATGGCGATGCGTATCGCCTGCCCGGCCTTTGATCTTTCGGAGGTGGGCCGACTTTTTCGGGAACCGTTCTCGTAGGTGGGCCGTCATACTTAAGATGATGGCAGCCAAACTCCTCACCTCCGCCTCTGCTCTTCTACTACTCCTCGCACTGCAGCCGACGAACACCGCAGAGGCAGGCCCGTTGGCACAAACAGCCCGGGCGGTCGATAACAAGACCTCGAGTGATGACGACTCCTCGAGTAGCTCCAGTCGAGACTCAAATACCGTCGACCATCGAGACTCGAATACCGTCGACCATCGAGACGATGATGACGACGATAACTACTCGGCAAGTTCGTCGAGCAGCCTGCTTGTCACCGGCGGCGGCGGGCAAGCCACGTGTTACGACTGCGACGATGCCGCCGAACTTCACCTCGGCCCTCCATCCGGCCACGCCCGCCTTGCCGGACAAAAGGTACGCGACTCCGACGGCAGTTTTCGCTTCGATGCGACAATTCTCTTTGGCCAAGTAGGAGCCTATGTCTCGGCCGACTACTACTTCGAGCACATCGAGGCAAAGGCCGCCGACGGCCTTATGGAAGATAATGTTCGCGTTAATCTCTTTGAGATCGCGCCCATCTTTCAGGTTTTCAATAACGGGCCACTAACCGCAGATCTACGCATCGGTTTCTCGGCTGCCGCTTCATCGCACTTCGACACGCTGCCCGGTGCCGTTATGGGTGTTCGGCTGCAAGCTCATGCCAACGACCTCATCGCACTTAGCCTCGAGGGCCGCGCTATGGCATACCGCGATGACGTCGTGGCCTACGAAGGTGTTGTCGGGGCCCAATACTCGATTGCATGGCTGGGGTATCGCGCACTCAAGTTTGATGTTGGGCCCGCCCTAGAAGGCCCAGAAGCTGGACTGCGATTCGCGTTCTAGTTGCTTTGACTAGCAAGGCTAAGGCGCCGCAGACAATCTACTAAGAATTTTCCCGACACGCGCTACGACCGCTTCCGCCTCGGTCTGAACTTCTTTTGGCACTCCAGTCAAGCGCCACGCAATGCGACTTCCGAACTCATTTCTAAGATTGGGCGAGTCGTAACGCCGAATTTCGATGTCGCTTTCCTCAAGTGCTGCCAGGTCCTTGTTCTCCCCCAATAGGTAGGAGTCCAAGGTCTGAAGACGCTCATCAACTTCTTCGAGGCCCACTTGCATCAGCACGTTGCGCCGTGCCGTGCCCGTGGCTCCATCGGCTTCGGCCAGTCGGGTTGAAAGCCGCTCTTGTGCCTTAGCAAAACGAGGTTCAAGCTCTTTGCTCCACAGCTCAGACATCGCGACATCTTCCGAGAGCCTCTTGCCAAGTACCTCCCTCGCCGTGGCAAAGGAGGTGACCAACCCTTTGGCCGATTCGACGAGATCGTAACTCGCCTTAAAACTCACAGCACCGGCCGCTTGTGTACCTTCGGGAAAGAACCGAGCACCAAGCTCTGGATCCTCGTAGATCTCTTTGTCTTGCCCGAGGATGTACGCATCTGTCGGCGGATGACGAAAGTAGTAGAAGAGCGCGTTCTGCGTGAGTTCGTATCCATCCATCCGAGCGATCATGTAGGCGTGGGCACGGTGCGCACAGGTGTGATGGATTTCTAGCTGCACCACCTGGAAGAAACGATGCCGATACCAGTCACCTTCGTCGGGAAACCAGTAGTCGACAATCCTCTCAAGATCCGGCTCGTCGCGCACCAATTCGAACATGCGCTTGTTGGAAGCCATCGTGTATTCGGCGAGGCTGTCTAGGCTATCGGCTTTGCCCTCAAGTTCGGTATGCAACCCTCGAGGGTTCCCCGTCAACCACCCACCAATCATGTCTTGGGTCTTCGTCGCATGGGCGAGGATTCCAAAAATCGACCCCCAATTTGACCCTACATTCCGGTGCAAAAGCTCGTTAGGAAGACTTCGTAGAATCGTATTTACGCTTTCATACTCAACACGAAGTGAATCAATTTGCTCTAGTAGATTTCGTCGAAGACTTTCCATTCCAAATTCCCTTACGAAAGCTGCGCCAGACGTTCTTCAATTCGGTTGACCGCGGTTTCTGCACCGCCGCCTTCCTTGTACAATTCTGAGAACCGCTTAATCATTGTTTTGAGTTTCTCATCTGTGAGCATCGAGGCGATGGTCTTGGCAACTCCCTCGGGCTCGAGGACATCTGGGTGAATCGCCCGGCCAATCCCGTGGTGCTCTGCAAAGAAGGCTTGGTTTGGTTGATCGCTGGCAAGCGGTACCACCAACACGGGGACTCCGATCCGAATCGCTTCGAGAAACGAAGAGTGACCACCGTGGGATACAAAGGCATCGGCATGCTCTAAGGCCGCAATCTGATCTGATAGTTTGAGCCAGGTGCAATTGGCTGGCAACGCATCCACAAAGCACTCAGGGAGAGCGGGTGTTGCAACAACGACGTTTACATCGAGAGTCGATAGACCGCGAAGAATCATCTCAAGCAGCGTCGCTCGTGCGTGGTAAATCGTTCCAAACGATACGTAGACGATCGGCTTGTCCGAGAGCGCGTCCCAATCGGCTTCTTGACCGCCGCGTTTGTTCTTTGGTAGCGAAACTCCGACAAGTTCGGTATTCGCAGGACAATCGCTTGCCTCAATAAGCATCTCGGGAACCGTCCAAATAATGTTTAGAAACTTCGAGACGGTTTCGAATCTTCGAATGTCGACAACCTCCGCTTCGTACTTTGCGAAGAGTTCTAAGTACTCGGCTTTGAGTTCTTCGGTGATCAGCCGGCGTTCGCACTCGGAGCGATCTGGGGCGATTGCCCCAATTGAGGTGTGCACGCCGATAAACGGCAGTTTGAGCATGTCTGCCGCAATCGCAGTATCCCAAAGACAAGCATCACCAATCACAGCTTTTGGCCCAACATCGCGAATGAAATCGCGGGTGGCAAGAACGAGTTCGTTGGTAATGAGCATCGAACGAAAGCGAGCGACTCGGCTTTCAAAGGAATTGAGGTCGGTATTGCCTCGGCCGACCTGCCGATTGCCTTCGCTTGCGCGAAGCACCGTGCCGTACTTGCGTAACAACTCGGTCGCGTGGTCACTTGAGTGTCGCTGGAAGAAGTGCAATTCGTGCCCGCGAGCGGTTAGAGTTTCTATTAGTGGGACACATGGATAGAGATGTCCAAGTAGGCCGGGCACGACGAATGCGAATTTTTCCCCCACGAAGTCAACCACACTACAAGATCGCTGGAACCACTGTCAACGCGCCCTCTTAGCCCCTACAACATCAATGTGCTGCACAGGCACACACCTCTTGCCTTGTGAGGACGAATGATTCGCGAGTGCATAGCAACTACGAGGCACCCAGTTCTTGCAGTAGTTGTGCACCGCGCCGAACCGCCGAGGACGGGTTGTCGAGTTCCCAGCTAAGTTCGAGGCTCACAGGTCCAGAGTACGCAGCAGCAGCAGCAGCTTCGAGTGTCGCAGCCAACGAGCTGCGCTCCATCACACCGTCTAGCAGCCCGAGGTGAAGATCTTCTTTGCCGTCGTTATCATTAACGTGAAGAAAGCCAACAAGCTCTCCGAGGTCTCGCAATGCATCCGGTGCACTCTCGTTCGAAATCTGTGCATGTCCACTATCGAGGAGGAGTTTAAGGTTGGGATGATTTACTTCGCGAAGAAAGCCAACCGTACTTTCGATGGAGCTTAGCGCGCGTTTTGGGAAATGCTCTAAACACAGAAGAACCCCCTGGTTCTGCGCAAACGTCGCAAGGTGGTTAAGCTCATTTGCGAATCGGGCAAGGGCCTGTTCCGAGCCATCCTCGTCGGGAATAACATACGCAATTGAGGCACCGAGTTGGGCTGTTTCGATGAGCCCTTTTTCGGCGATCTTGCGCGTTGCCTCGGGCGCGTCGCCACTTAGAAAAGGCTTGCCCCACAAAGCAAAGGCCAGCGAAACCGAACTAATCTTAAGATCTGAGTTGTTTAGCGCTGCGCGTTGCTCGGGGCTTGCAACATCTTGCAGCCGCACATCGACGTACTGAACGGATTCGTCAGCGATCAATTTGAACATCTCGGCCGGCGACAAAGATTCGAGCGCCCAACAACAAACACTAAGGTCCATCCATAAAGCTTGTCACTCCTAAGAGACTACGGCGAGGACCATCAAGTACGATTGCAGAATGATTGAACCACTGCATGTCCTCGCAATGCTCGGTGCAGGGGTGGTGGCGGCCTACGTAAATGTTGTCGCCGGCGGTGGCTCGTTGCTTCTTATCCCGCTTCTCACGGCACTCGGAGCAACCGCATCGGTAGCCAATGGCAGCATTCGTCTGGCGATCGTCGTCCAGGGCATTGCGGCACTTTGGGCATTTCGAGGCACGCACAAGCTCGACCGGCAAATTGCACTGGGGCTGGTTCCAGCAGTTGCAGGAGCTGCCTTAGGGGCTCTGATTATCGTCGCCCGTCCAGATGACGAGGTGCGTCGTATTTTAGGAGGTGTGATCTTATTCGCAGCCTGCTTGGCAGCCATTCGTCCAAAGACGCAGACTGGAACCTACAAACTTTGGTTGCTCATTCCAGGCGCGGCCATTGCCGGTCTTTACGGTGGCCTGGTTCAGGCCGGTGTTGGCTACTTTTTCTTAGTCGTTGCAACCTGGGCAGGCGCGATGGATTTGTCGCGTGCGAATTATGCCAAGGTGGTGTGGACAACCGCTTACTCGCCAATAGCGCTGCTCGTCTTTGCACGCTCAGGCACTGTCGACTGGTCCTCTGCTTCAATACTTGCTGTTGGCTCGGCCATCGGTGCAGTCATTGGGGCCAAAGCCGCGATGCGTGGTGGTACCCGCTTCCTTCGCTGGATGATTCTGGCAGCGGCAACTGCCGGCGGTCTGAATCTGGTCTTAGGCTAGTTCTGAGGAGCGTTGCGTGCGGTCAAAGCCGCGAGTAGCCTAGGCGTATGGGTGTTTCGCGGGTGGTTAAGATTGGGCTTGTGGGAACGGGGGGCGCTGCACGTCGTCTTCATGGTCCTGCGATTTCTTCTGTTGATGGGGTGGAACTTCACGGTGTCTACGGGCGCTCGTTGGCCAACGCCGAGGCGATAACGAAAGAACTTGGTGGCATCGCATACGACGACATCGATCGTATGATCGCCGACGACGAACTCGACGCACTTGTGATCGCCACGCCAGATGGCCTGCATGCAGAAGCGGCAATTCGTGCTGCACGTGCGGGTAAATCGGTGCTTATCGAAAAGCCGATGGCGCTAAACTCTGCCGACTGTGAGGCCGTGATTGCTGCCTTCCAAGGATCCACTGCAAAGCTTGGAATGGCCTATCGCATGCGCTTTCACCTTGGTCACCAAGAGGTCATGCAACGTGTGCACGCCGGCGAGTTCGGGGCACTACGGCTTGTTCGTGTGCACGCAGCGCTCCTCGCGCAGGACGATGGCACATGGCGCAATGATCCCAAGACAGGGGCATGGTGGGTACTCTCCAAAATTGGAACCCACTTCCTCGATCAAATTCACTGGGCGGTTGGGCGACCAACATCTTCAATTCAGAGTTTTTCTGGATTCATGCGCAGCCGAACGTCACAAAACGAAGCCGAAGCGAGCGGCAGTTGGTCGTACGAGAATGGCCCTATGGCGCAAGCCTTCTTTTCCAATCTTTGGGGACAAGGCGACTCGCGAATCGAAATGTACTTCGATCGAGATACCATCACACTGCATGGGTCGCTGGGCATTGAAGGTGATGGCGAAATTGCTATCAATCAGCAGCCACTATCGTACGAGGCACGTCCCGAGTTGCCCGCTCAGATTGAGGATTTTGCACAGGCGATCCGCGAGGACAGAGACCCTCTAGTTCCTGGAGCGATAGGGCTAGAGAACGTTCACCTGCTTGAGAGATTTAGCCGCGAAGCGGAGGAGTTATCAGCATGAATCGTAAGAAGGAATCACCTCCAGAAACTGATGCAGCGCGAGCAATGGTCAAAGAGTTTGCCGAGAGGCGGGCACGACTTCGGGACGAGGCGGGCCAGCAACTTAACGCAGCCGTAAAAAATGCTTTCTCCGTGTGGGAGAAGGATCCAATGAATCCGGCCTTTCAACGGTCGATCCTCGCACAATTGCCCTACATGGTCGATCCCGACGCGCCCATACTCAATGGCTCCATCAGCATTTGGGATGTCTTCGATGGTCGTGTCAACTGCCCGCATCGGGATTACTACAACCCAGAGTCTGGACAGTGCATCGATGGCGATGTTCACCAAGGACATCACTTTCTTCAAAGTGCCGAAGAGGGCATGAAGAACGATTGGTCGGAGGAAGTTATTGTCGCGAGCTTCCTGCACGATTTTGGAAAGCTCATCAAAAGACAAAACCACTCATGGTTTTCCGCTGAGATGTTTAAGCCCTACATCTCAGAAAAACTCTATTGGATGATTTTGTGGCACTTTGACATCGTCGATATCATGCCGACAGACGATGCACGAACCAAGAGTTCCGGCCTCGTGCATCCATCTCGCTCGGTCAAAGATATGTGGTACAACCAGCAAGCATTTCGCGATTCCGGAGGGCGCGCTCAACAGCGTCTCGCCCTCGACATGGAGCCAATTCTCAACCATCGCTGGTATCCCGACCTTGCCAAGGTGCGCCAGTGTGACGACTTTGGCCGAGTGCCACTTCGCAATCCCGACATTCGCGCCGAGCTCGAACCCATGGTGAGCCGCCACGTGAAGTTCCTGCCCGGCGGTCTTGGCAATGACGGAAGCTCTGCGGAGAGGCTTTGGCAAACCGTGATTGAAGGCGTGTGGATGACGTAGTGGCTCGCTCTCACCAGCATTGTCGCAACGTCAACTACACGTCAAAAGTCAAAACACTATGAAGCCAGTAAACATAGGAATCATTGGGCCAGGTTGGGCTTCGTACAAATTGTATGGCGCGTTCATCTTGCGAAGGCCGGAACTAAACCTTCACAGCGTCTACAGCCGCTCGCTTGCCCGCGCGGAAAACTTCGCCACCGAATTCTCGAGCAAAGGCCCAGTTCGCGCCTTCGACGACTTGGGCGCCATGCTCGCAGACGAGGAGCTCGACGCGGTTGCGGTAGTCAATCCCGATGGCGTGCACGCGAAGTTCTCGATTCTCGCAGCCAAAGCCGGCAAGTCAGTCTTTGTCGAGAAGCCCATGGGAATCACCTCCTCCGAGTGCGAGCAAATAATCGCCACCTGCAGTGCAGCCAAGGTAAAACTCGCAGTTGGCTATCGCCTGCGATTTCACGGTGGCCATCAGGCCATAGTCAACGCTTTGCACGCCGGCACCTTTGGCCGCCTTCGCCACGTGCGAATGCACATGGAGTTGGCGGAGTTTGGAAATGGCGGCTGGCGAAATCGCGAAGACCTTGGCCGCTGGTGGGCGCTTTCAAAATTTGGCACTCACATGATCGACATGGCGCTGTGGGCTGTCGATAGGCCGGTTGCCGAGATCAAAGGCTTTAACGGGATTATTCGGCAAGAAGAAGGTCGCAAAGATCGAGATTCGAGCCTCTCGTGGGCTTACGACGATGGTCCCAGCGTGCAGATTTTTACAACAAACGTCTGGGGCGATAGTTCCTCTACGCTCGAATTTCATACCGACACTCACATCATCGAAATGATCAATACGATTGGCTTCGATTGCGGTGGTTCAATTCGCATCGACGGCGAAGAACTCGACTACGAATTAGCGTGGGAATTTGGCGAGCAGTTCGCCGATTTCGCGTGCGCAATTCGCGAGGATCGCGAGCCTATGGTTACCGGCGCAATTGGTCTTGAGAACGTTCGCTTGCTTGAAATGTGCGACGAGAAAGCCATTACGGCACAAATTCCGACAGTTGCGCCCGCTCGCTAGCGAAGGACAGCATCATCGTCGATATACATCGGCGCATCTGTGCTGTTGGTAATCTCAACAGCTCCAATACATCGAACGTTCGCGCCAAAGTAGACGTCGCCCGTAACCCGAAGAGATTGGCAGTCGACAAGAGAAGGCGGACCATGCGGAAACCGCTTCTCAAGATCATCTACGAGTTTGTAGTAGGTTGGATCGAGAGCCACGACAACCGAGGCTCCAGGCTTTGCGGCGCCAATTTGAAACGAAGCATTTAGCACGTATGCGTCAGAGCGAATGGCAAGCAAATCACTTGTCGTCTTTACAGGGGCAAAGCGACTTCGCGGAACTCGCACAGCCCCGGCATTCTCGAACACAGAGATTGCCGAGCCCATGGCTGTTTCGAGTTGAAAGACCGCGGGAGAATTTGGGTCCCGGGGATCGAGGGTCTTCTTGTTGCGAATCATTGCCAGGCCAAGCACTTGCTCTCGGGCATCCATCACCTGCTTGAGCGTAGGCAAGTGAACCCACAAGTTGTTGGTGTTGAAATAGCGATGTCGCGAGACATCTTGAAACGTTTCGGTGTCGCTTGCCGCGCACTGTGCCGATTCTCGCAGAAGCAAATGCCCCGCGCTGTCTTGGGCAAGGTGGCCACCTTTGCGGTCTGCCATCGTTCTATCGGCAACCTCCATCATGAACGACAACTTCTTGGTAACGAAGTGCCCCAGCAATGCGGGATCCATAACCGCACCCAAGTTGTCGGCGTTGCTCACAAAGAGATACTCGTAGCCGTGCTCTAGCATCGTCTCGAGAATCCCCGTGGTCACCATCGCGGTATAGAGATCGCCGTGGCCAGGAGGGCACCACTCGCGCTCTGGCGCCTCGTGCGAGACGGCCGGTTCAAACGTCTCGCAAAGCACCTTGGGAACCTTGTGCTGCACAAACTCCAAAGGCATCGGCCCGTTCGATAGCTCTGGGTAGCGCTCCATGCGCTGCAGTGAATCGGCGCTGGTACTAAAGCTATTCATCAGTACCAATGGAACGTTGCTCTGCAGTGCCTGCTTCGCAATCGTATCGAGAAAGCAGTAGTCATCTTTTACAACCAAGAGCGATTTGGCCTGGTTGAGCCCCATGCCGGTGCCCAAGCCTCCATTGAGCTTCACCACTACTGTCTTGGAAAGCGCCGCGCGCCCAACCTCAGCCAAAGAATCAGAAAAGCTCTTAGTGTCGGGAACGTCCTGGACAGGCCGAATCGAAGTTTCTGCGATTAGGCCGGTGTGGCCTTCGATGAGTTGCTTGTAATAGTGCGCAAAGCTTCGAATCACAACGTCGGGTAAACCTTCCTTCTTCATCTTGGATTCAAAGGCGGCAAAGGTTGCGATCGGCGTGCTCATAGTGCGCCAGCAACATACCTTAGACCTCGCGAACCGTGGCGCTCCTCCAGTCGCGACATTTGACCAGAGCTCGAATCTGCCGCTTCGCCAAACCCTCGTTTACAAAGGCCCCAAGGCGAGATAAGGGGGGATTCTCACGTTAGGAATTGCTCGTGTTTCGCGAAGGTCAATGCTAAACGAAAAGCACAATGGCAGACTCCTACACCGACAAGCCGGAAACCTTTGATGAGTTTTGGGACTTCTATGTTTCCCAGCACCTAAACCCGGCGTGCCGCGCGATGCACTTTGTCGGCACCACAGGGGTAATTGGCTGTGTCCTGGCGACACCAGTATTTCCGCTTGCGCTCGCCGCAGCACCGGTTTGTGGATATGGCTTCGCTTGGTTCTCACACATGGTCTTCGAGAAGAACCGGCCTGCGACATTTACCTATCCCAGGTGGTCTCTCATCGCCGATTTCGTTCTCTACAAGAAGATGCTCTTCCGTGAAATGAACGGCGAGGTCGAGCGCGTAAAAGCCATGATGCGCGACCAGGGCTTTGCAGTACCGGGCTAGGGGGGTGGTATTTTGGTTTCCAGCGCTTTGTTTGGTTTCCAGCGCTTTGTTTGGTTTCCAGCGCTTCACTCGAAGCGCTGGTTCGGGTTGCGCTGGCTTTGGCCAGCGCTGGACTGGGTTGGTATTTTTCTCTTCCAGCGCTGGTTAACGAGAAACGCCTCGCTCAATGCTGAGACGAGGCGTTTTTTGTGCCCAGCGCTTCACTCGAAGCGCTGGTTGGGATTGTGCAGCCTTTAGCTGCAGCCTTTAGCTGCAGCCTGAAGCCTTTAGCTGCAGCCAGAGGTGCTGCCGCAGTTTGGACACTTATGACACGCGCCGTTGCGAATCATCAGGGTTCCACACTCGTGACAAGGCGGAGCATCTGACTCGGCGACAAAGCCCATCTGGGTGGATGGCTCTTCGACGACGATTGCCGAGACTACGCGACCACTCTCGTGCGTTGCGAGCTGCTTATCGTTCTGAACGACAGGCACGTTTGGCAGGTCCAGTTGAGCCTGTGTTGCGCGCCCAGCAGCTGGGTGACTCTCGGTTCCCTCGAGGAAGCGAAGTGCCAACCAACGGAAAAGGTAATCCATAATCGACGTCGCAATTGGGATTTCCTGGTTGCCTGTGAACCCGCTTGGCTCAAAGCGTGTGCCTCGGAACTTCTCGCAGAGAATGCTCATCGGAACACCGTGCTGAAGTGACAGAGAAACGGCCGTTGCGAAGGAGTCCATAAGACCGGCGATAACCGAGCCTTCTTTTGCCATGCGAACGAAGATCTCACCAGGAGAACCCGAGTCGTACATACCAACGGTGATGTAACCCTCGTGTCCTGCGATTTGGAACTTGTGCGTAATCGAGCGGCGCTCGGTTGGCAGTTTGTACCGAATCGACATTGGCGGACCAGCCGGCAACTTCTTGCTCTCGCGAAGATTGACGATGAGCTCGCGCTCTTCGTCGCTGAGTGCGTCCAGGCCTTCGGCTTTGGCAAGAGAACCATCGCTTACGGCGCCCTCTTTCGAAGTCGACAGTGGCTGGGTGCGCTTGCAACCATCGCGGTAGACGGCGATTGCCTTAAGCCCCATTTTCCACGCTTTGATGTACGCATCCTCGATGTCCTCGATCGTGCAATCCGAAGGCAGGTTGACTGTCTTGGAGATTGCGCCGGAGAGGAACGGCTGGGTCGCACTCATCATCGTGATGTGGCCCATGTAGTGGATGGAACGCTCGCCGTTTGGTGAACGGAAGGCACAGTCAAAGACCGGTAGGTGCTCGTCCTTAAGACCTGGTGCACCTTCGATGGTCTCTTCCTCGTTGATGTACTCACAGATGGCTTCGATTTGCGCAGGCTCGTAGCCAAGGCGCTCCAGTGCGAGTGGCACCGTGTTGTTGACCATCTTGAGAACGCCGCCACCAACAAGTCGCTTGTACTTGATGAGTGCGATGTCTGGCTCGATGCCCGTGGTGTCGCAATCCATCATGAAGGCGATGGTGCCGGTTGGAGCAAGCACAGTCGTTTGTGCGTTGCGGTAGCCGTATTGCTCACCGAGCTCGTAGGCCTCTTTCCAAGATAGGCGAGCTGCCTCGACCATATCGTACGGAATGAGAGCCGCATCCATGTTGTCGACTGCTTGGCGGTGCTTGCCAATCACGCGCATGAACGGTTGAACGTTCTTTGCGTAGCCCTCGAAAGGACCAGTCGAGTCGCGAGAGATAACCGAAGACTGCTTGTACGCCTCACCACAGAGGATTGAGGTGAGTGCAGCAGCGTAGGCGCGGCCAGGCTCAGAGTCGTAGGGAAGACCGCGAGCCATCAGCAGCGAGCCGAGGTTTGCGTAGCCAAGCCCCAATGGACGGTAGAGGTGTGAGTTCTTGCCAATGCGCTCGGTTGGGTACGAGGCGTTGTCGACAATGATCTCCATCGCGGTAAGAGTTGTTCGGATGGCATGCTTGTAAGCATCGACATCGAACTCACCGTCTGGGCGAACAAATTTGCGCAGGTTAAGCGACGCAAGGTTGCAAGCCGAGTCGTTGAGGAACATGTACTCGGAGCAAGGGTTAGAGGCGTGGATGCGATCGGTATTGATGCATGGGTGCCACTCGTTGATCGTTGTATCGAACTGCAGACCGGGGTCGCCACAGACGTGAGCAGCCTCGGAAATCTCGCGCATAAGACCGCGAGCTTGCATGGTGTCGATGGTGCGCTCGCCCATGACGGCTTTTGTAGACCACTCACCATCGCTGATGACGGCATCCATAAACTCGTCGGAAACGCGAACACTGTGGTTTGCGTTTTGGAACTGCACTGAGTCGTATGCACCGCCGGGGCTGTTGAAGCCACCGTCGTAACCCGCATCAATGAGCGCCCAAGCTTTTTGCTCTTCGTCCTTCTTCGAATTGACGAAGGTCATGATGTCTGGGTGCTCAGCGTTGAGGATCACCATCTTGGCAGCGCGGCGAGTTTTGCCGCCCGACTTGATAGCGCCTGCAAAGGAGTCAAAGCCCTTCATGAAGGAGACGGGACCAGAAGCGGTTCCGCCACCGTTGAGAAGCTCTGCCGACGAGCGAAGCTTTGAAAGGTTTGAGCCAGCGCCCGAGCCATACTTAAAGAGCATGCCTTCGGTCTTGGCCAGATCGAGAATCGACTCCATTGAGTCGTCGACCGAGTTGATGAAACACGCCGAACACTGTGGGTGTTCTTCGACGCCAACGTTGAACCAAACCGGAGAGTTGAATGCCATCTTCTGGTTGACCAGAAGGTGCACAAGCTCATCGCGGAACGACTTAGCGTCAGTAGCGTTTTTGAAATAGGTGTCCTTGACGCCCCATCCGTAAATGGTGTCAGCAACGCGGCCGATCATTTGCTTGATCGAGTGCTCGCGCTCAGGTGTTCCTACCGTGCCACGGAAGTACTTCTGAACGACAACATTGGTAGAAGTCTGAGACCACTCCGTAGGGAACTCGACGCCCTTTTGCTCGAAGTAAATCTCACCGCCCGCACCCTTGATGGTTGCGTCGCGAAGCTCCCACTCGACCTCTTCAAAAGGGTCGACCCCATCACGTGTGAAGTAGCGCTGGAACGACAGACCGACTCGGCCGGCTGCCTCTTCCGCAGAATTCTTTTCTTCAGAAACCATGGTGCTCTTCATGTCCTCGCCCTGGTGCGTAGCACCGTTCGCAGCGTCCCCAGCATTCGATCTTGTATTCGCTCTCATCGAAATCTTCCCCCTCTTGTGCATAACTCGTTACGTAACCGTTGAATCGTGGAAATGGGCGCTTCGAAAGCGGACCCTTGAAATTTGACTACAAAAATTTGACTACAAAAATAAGAACTACAAAAATAAAAAGCGGGCTGCAGACGCAGCTCACCCTGCATGGGCCCCTGACAACCCATTGAAAACTTGACGCTTTTTAGAAACCCCTGCCGATACTCACTCGCATCCGAGCGGACCGAAGCGCGCCAGGTGTAGGCCACTATGCAGACGAGCTAGACGGAGGGTCAAGAAAAATGGATTCTAAAAACCGCAAAATCTTGGGGGGCCAATAGCCACAAACCACTACAGGTTGTGTAGTCACCTCTCTCACAAGGTGTGAACGGCCTGTGAAGAACTTGCGGTTTTGCTCGTGTCTTCCCTTTGATTTCCCTAGGTTGACTTGCCCTGTGGATAAATAGCTGAACTGGCTATGAAAGCCATTTGTAACGATACAAAAACTCCGGATCTCTTCTGTCGCCGGAGATCATTTTTTTTTTGGCCTGGGTTTTGGAAGAGTCGTCCGGATCTGCATAGCGTCTATAAAAGTACAGTAATTCCATATATCTATAGAATCCCTGAAGAATCTGCAGCAACTCAAAATCTACTGGGGTAGAGAGCTTGCGATGCGCCAACGGATTTGCTTGATGTTGCTCACCCTCAGTTTTGCCCTGAGCACAGCCTGTGGAAAAGATCGCGATGGCCAGGTGGCCGAGCAACCTGCAGCCACACCCCAGCGGATCGTGAGCCTCACCCCTTCGGCAACCGGCATTCTAGAAGAACTCGGAGCGCTCGACCGGCTGGTGGGACGAGACAAATTCTCAGAAAGTCCCGAATCGATCCGGTCACTTCCCGTGGTTGGCGACTTTGCAACGCCCAATGTTGAAGCGATTGCAGCCCTTGCTCCAGACCTCGTATTGCTCGACGAAAGCCAGAAGAAGGCCAAGAGAGCCCTGGATGCTCTGGGGTTGCGATGCCTTGTTCTGCGCATGCACAACCTTGAGGATGTGGCGAATGGACTGCGTGCGATAGGCCACGCCGTGGGCAAGAGCACCCAAGCCGAGGCGCACATTGCTGCGTTAGAAGCGACGTATAGCGAGATACGCACCAAGGCTGCAGTCAGGAAACGTCAGCCCCGCGTGCTACTCATCATCGATCGGGCTCCAGATAGTTTGCGCAGTATGAGTGCAGCAGGCCAAGGTAGCTACCTGGATGAACTCTTAGCGCTCGCCGGTGGCATTAATGTGATGGCGAGTTCGGCGGTTCTCTACCCACAACTCGGGGCCGAGCAAGTGCTTCGCACAGCTCCCGACATCATCATCGATGTGAGCCATGCCCAGGGAAGTATCGATGCGTATCAAGTTGCTCGAGAGGTTCCTGCCGTTGCCAACGGTCGCGTCCACATCGTCGATGATGCAAGCCTGCGCGCGCCAAGCACCAAGGCTGCGCACGCACTTGGCCTGCTCTTTGAGCTCACTGCGATGTAGTACTACGCGATGTAGTACAACGCGGCTGCGATGATCGAGCTTGCGCATATCGAGTTTGGCTATCGGGATTCTCCCGTGCTTCGCGGTGTGGACTTTGAAATGAAAGCCGGCGAAATGATCGCCATCGTCGGCGCAAATGGCGCTGGCAAGAGCACGCTGCTGCGCATCGTTGCTGGGCTCCTTGGCTGTACGGGCACGGTGCGAGTCTTTGGTCGCGATCCTCGGGCAACGGGCCGCAGAGAACTGGCAAAGCGCATGGCCTACCTCGCGCAAAGTCACAAGCTCGCCTTCTCCTTTCGCGCGATCGAAGTGGTTCTAATGGGCCGCTACGCGCACACCGGCAAAGGGCTCTTGGGGCTCGATAGCAGTGCCGACCACGAGTTTGCCATGAGTGCGCTGCGACGATGTGACGTCGAGGCGTTGGCCGAGCGCGCCTACAACGAGCTTAGTGGCGGCGAGCAAAGGCGAGTCCTTATTGCGCAAGCGCTTTGCCAAGAAGCAGAACTTCTCTTACTTGACGAGCCGACGGCTGGTCTCGATCCGCGACACGCCCGAGATTTATTTTCCATGGTGAGAAGCGAGTGCGACGCGGGACGCACAGCCTTGCTCGTAACGCATGACCTCAATTTGGCAGCGCGCTATTGCCACAAACTTCTCCTGCTCGACGGTGGCAAAGATGCGGCACTAGGCGCCCCCGTCTCGGTCCTCAGCTCGAGTGCAATGCGCGAGGCGTTCTCGATTGATCTCCACGTGGGAACTCTCGGCGATGAGAACATCCCCTACGTCGTGCCGTATTAATGCCCGCCTCCAATCTCAAAGCGATTCCTCTCGCCTTGCTCGCTTTGCTTGTGGCCATGGCGCTCTCGGCACTGGTCTACGGCAATCTCGATTCGGGGCAAGCGCAGCTCTCCTTTGCCTCGCCCAGCGCTCTTTGGTCTTGGCTCTTTGACGAGTCTGTGGAGTCGACGATCTTCTGGCGTTTGCGGCTACCGCGAATATTAGGGGCTACAGTGGTGGGCGCAGGGCTCGCAGGAGCCGGCTGCGCCTTTCAGGCGACGCTGCGCAATCCTCTCGCCGAGCCCTACACCCTTGGCGTCTCGTCGGGCTCAGCGCTCGCTGCGGTCTTGGCAATTCGACTTGGGCTCGAAGGCACGGTGCTTGGAACCGGCGGCATCGGCTTTGCCGCACTTATCGGCGCGCTGGTCACCGTCTACTTGGTTTGGAAGATTGGATCGATTGGCCACAGCTTGCCGCCGGCAACACTACTTTTGGCGGGCATCACTGTCGCAATGTTTTGCGGCGCAAGCACCATGGTCGTTCAGTACACCGCCGACATCGGCGAGGTCTATCGCATGGTGCGTTGGATGATGGGTGGGCTTGACGGTGTGCTCTGGGAGTCCCTCGCCTTCTCGGCCCCTGCCATGGGCGTTGGCCTCTTGCTTCTCTTGTGGCTCGCTCGCGACTTTAATGCACTCGCCGCAGGAGCCGATGCCGCAGCCTCGCTCGGCGTCGATCCAAAGCGCACCATCACCTTGGCCTTTGCCGCTAGCGCGCTTCTTGTCGGTGCTGGCATCGCCGTTGCCGGTCCCATCGGCTTTATCGGGCTTATCATTCCTCACATCATGCGGTCCCTCGTTGGTGCCGATCACAGGCGTCTTTTGCCTGCCAGCATCTTCGCTGGCGGAGCCGCCCTGGTGCTCTGCGATATGCTCGCGCGCAGTATTCTATTTCCCGCAGAACTGCCAGTAGGGGTACTCACGGCGCTCTTTGGCGGGCCATTCTTTTTGTTCTTGCTCATTCGCAACCGCCAAGGGTCTTGGACCTAAGAACCACGACGTTAAGAAGAATTCTAATTCATGACCGACGTACTCGACCAAATCATTGAATCGATCTCCCCTGCGAGCATTGCCCAAGCAACCGGCGCAACTCAAAAGCTCCTTAGAAGCGGCTTGGCGGCACAGCACGGCGGGCTGGCCGAAGTGGCAACTCGGCTTTGCGCCGCTCGCAGTGCTCCAAGGCCACAGCTCGGGCGAAAGTCGGTTGTTGTTCTCGCGAGCGATCACGGAGTCGCCTTTCCCGGCATCGACTTGGGCGAGAACAGCCCAACCGTGCATGCCTTGCGATTGATGGTCGAAGGAAACGCCGCCATTAATGCCGCCGCTCGCAGTGCCGATGCCCAACTTGTCCTTGTCGACACAGGCATTCGCGGAGGCGAGAGCATCGACTTGGGCATGGGCGTGCTCTCGTTTCGATGCGGCAATGGCACAGAGAACTTCTGCGATGGCGATGCCATGACAAAGGAGCAAGCCGAGGCCGCGATTCAAACCGGCATTGCCCTAACCTTCTCGCTTGCCGATGCTGGACTCGACATCTTAGCGTTGGGACAGGTCTCCGCTGGCAGCCAACCAACAAGCGCCGCCTTGGTTGCAGCGATCACCGGGGACGCGCCGGCCACGCTCAGCCCCATCGATGCCGATGTTGTGGAGAAGGCACTGCAGCATCACGATACAAGCGATTGCAGTCCATCAGAACTTCTCGCAAAGCTCGGCGGCTTTGACATCGCAGTCATGGTCGGCATGATTTTGGCGGCCGCTTCGATAAACGTGCCAGTTGTTCTCGATGGCCACGGCACGAGTGCCGCAGCGCTTGTGGCAAATGCCCTTAGCCCACACGTTCGCGGTTACCTATTTGCCTCCCACGGCGGTGGCATTCCGGCCCATGCCGCAGCCCTGCGAGCGCTCGGCTTAGAGCCACTCTTTGCCGTAGGTCTCGCCCAAGGAGAAGGCACAGGGGCCGTCTTGGCGCTGCCAATGCTCGACGCTGCAGCCCGCGTGATGGCCGAGACTGGAGCCTAATACTCGCCGGCGACTTAGAGTTCTTCGTAGAGTCGTAGATACTGAGCAGCGGGCTTTGCCCAAGACCAGTCCTCGGTCATTCCGCGCTGCACCAGTTGTGACCAGGTTTGCGGCTGCTCGCTCTTGAGAGCCACTGCTCGGGCAATGGTGCGACGCAGTTCGGCTACCGAGGCGTGCTCGAAACGAAAGCCGTTGGCTCGCGACGGCCCCTCGTCCACATCGTCCACAGTATCGAGCAGCCCACCCACAGCATGGACAATCGGGACCGTGCCGTAGCGCATGGCGGCCATCTGGCCCAGGCCGCAGGGTTCAAATCGCGACGGCATGAGAAAGGCGTCGGCGCCGGCAAAGACCCGATGCGCGCGAGCCGAATCAAAGCCGATACGAATGCCAACCGAGTCCTTGAAATTGCCTGCTAACCATCGAAATCGAGCTTCTAGCCCCGGATCTCCATTGCCGACCAAGATGAGCTGCGCACCCATCGAGGCAAGCTCTGGTGCAATCTCGGCAACCAGGTCGAGGCCCTTTTGATCGGCAAGTCGGGAAACGATGCCAAGCAGCAGAGCGTCCGGTTTTGCAGGCAACCCATACTCGTTGAGAAGCGCCGATCGGCACTGCGCTTTGCCCGCCAAGTTTTCGTGGGTAAATGCCTTGGCAATGGCAGCGTCGTGTTCAGGATCCCACTCTTCGATATCGATGCCATTGCGAATGCCAAGGAGCCTTGGGCAATCTGCGCGCAAGAAGCCATCGAGGTAGCAGCCAAACTCTGGCGTGCGGATTTCGTGGGCGTAGGTCTCACTCACTGTCGTGGTCGCATCCGAGAACGCAACGCCCGCTTTAAGCATGCTCACCTGGTCGTAAAACTCGAGGCCTTGCGGCGTGAACGTCGACCAGGGAATGCCCATGGCAGGCAAGAGCTCTTTGGGAAAGCAGCCTTGGTAGGCAAGGTTGTGAATTGTGAATACGGTCTTTGCAGCGCTGGCGGAAACACCGCTCTTTAGCAATGCGGGCAAGAGCCCGGTTTGCCAATCGTGGCAGTGATAGACATCGGGGGCCCCGCCCATGACCGTGGCGGCCGCTTGCAGAACTGCCATGCAAAGCACGCCAAAGCGCTCGCCATTGTCGGCATAGTCGCCGTTTGCGTCTGCGTATAACTCTGAGCGCCCAAAGAGCGCCGGGCAATCAAGAAAGTGATACTTCAAACCGCCATCACGCCCAAGAGAGCGAATCGTGACCTTGTGCTCGCGCCCCGCAAAGCGCACAGAAACCGCACTATGCGCACTAGAGAGAGTCTCGCCGCGTCGTTCCACAGCCGCGTGAACAGATGGATAGAGCGGTGAGAAGACGGCGACGCTCGAAAGTGTGCCAGCAAGCCCTGCCAACGCCCTGGGCAGAGCCGCGGCAACTTGCGCAAGCCCTCCGGTTTGGCTGTAGGGCGCGACTTCACTGGCTACGTGGGCAACTCTCACTCGACGTCTCCGTCATTGCCGTCGTCGTCGTCATCAAAGATTCCAGCGTAGCGCTGGTACCTTGGCCCCGAGGAGATGTAGCTGTGGCGTCGCACATCCGAGATCGTGTAGCGTTCTGAGAACTCTTCCATCATATCCTTGGTATCGGGATCTTTGCGTAAGAGTTCTTCGATATCGTGGGCAAGCTGAATGGGGCCTTCGGAGGGAACGTGCGTTCCTGTTGGCAATACAATAATCCCGCTCTCGGTGACAAAGGGGAATCGCTTGCGATCGGCTTCTTCGTCGTAGCCCATCACGGTATTGCGATCGATCTTGCAGTTCTTATCAAAGAGCACGCGCCGAAGCCGGGAGTTTGCCCCAACATCGCAGCCCGAGAGAATGACCGAATCTTCGACATCACAGCCCGCATGGATGTACGAGTCGTAGCCAATGAGGGCATCAGTGAGCCGTGCACTCGCCACAATCGAGCCTTCGCAAACCAGGCTATCGTGAATGTCGACGCCCCCTGCGGACTCGTGGCTGCGAACAAAGCGCGCTGGCGGATAATCGCGCTGTGCGGTGCGAATACGCCAATCGCGATTGTAGACGTTAAGAGCCGGCAAGCGGCTGCGCAGGTCCATGTTGGCTTGAAAGTAGCTATCCAGAGTACCCACATCTCGCCAATAGGGTTCGGCATTTGATGGCTCACCAGGGACAACGTTTTTTGCAAAGTCGTAGGTAAAAACCCTAGCTCCGGTCTCGACTAGCCGCGGAACAATATCGCCACCAAAGTCCATTTTCGAATCGGAGCGCTGAGACTCGCTTTGCAAAACATCGGTAAGCGCCTTGGCCCGAAAGAAGTAATTGCCCATGCTCACCAGGGTCCAGCCTGGCCTTCCGGGAATGCTTGGAGGGTTCTCGGGCTTCTCTAGAAACCCAATGACGCGCCCATCGCCATCAACATCGATGACGCCAAATTGATGTGCCTCGTGTTGCGGCACAGGAAAGGCAGCGACGGTTAGGTCGGCCCGATTGGCATGATGCTCGGCCTCCATCTGATCGACCGCGCATTTGTAGATGTGGTCGCCGCCAAAAATGGCAACTGTGTCGGCACCACTATCGCGGATGAGATTGAGGTTTTGAAAGACCGAGTCGGCCGTGCCGCGATACCAAAATTCGCCAACGCGCTTTTGGGCCGGAACCACCTCGATAAACTGCCCAAAGCCCGAGATATGCCAATTTCGATTTAGGTGTTTAATGAGGCTCGAGGCCATGTACTGGGTGAGTACATAGATTTGCCGATAGCCCGAGTTAAGAAAATTTGTGAGAACAAAGTCGATGATGCGATAGCGCCCGCCAAAGGGCACAGCGGGCTTTGAGCGGTGGCAGGTTAAGGGGCTTAAGCGAGACCCTTTTCCGCCCGCCATGATCATTACCAGCGTATTTTTTCTTGCAGTTGTCATGTGTATTCCCCTCCAACCTCACTCGTGCCCAGTACTAGGAATCGTCGATTTCGAGATACAATAGCTCTAGGAGCTCTTCTTGTTCGGCAATCTTCTCCAAATGCTTGTTGTACTCTTCTTGGGCCGTCGTTGTTTCGAAGGCGACTTCGTCGTCCTCTAACTTCCAAGCGCCCTGCTCCGACTCAAGAAGCGTAAGAAGTTCTCCGTAGCCTGTCGCAAGGGCAGAATTTGCCTCGACAAGTGATATCGATGGCACAAATTTATCTTTGAATCCTGCGCGAAACTCTCGAGCGGTTTTTGATGAATCGCCAAGCGTATCGATGCGCTTGGCGGTGTCTTTTAAGATTGCGAGAAACTTGCCACTCTCTTTGATGTGCGATGCGACGGCGGCTTGTTGCCACGCATACTCTTCGGAGCCTTCAGTGGTCGCGAGCAAAGCAATATCCAAGAAGCGGTCGCTTGCGATGACGTCAGAACTTTCCGCATACGGCTGCGCCGCATCCTCGATTGTCTTGACCAAGGGTATGAAGGCTGGGTCGATTTGCTCCATCATCTGCTTCGCAAGTTCGATCTTCTCCTCGGGGGACTCTGCAGTTTCAATCTGGCTCGCGAGTTTCGCAAACTCCGCCTTGTCCTTGTCGATCGCTTTGACCACGTCCTTGGTCGCGTTTATCAGCAAAACCCCGAAGATGACCGGCATCGCAATGGAGGCTGCGAAACTCGAGTCCTTTGCGACTTTGAAGGTTAGCCAAGCGCCGGCAACGGCGAAGAGCAGCATCCCAAATGCCTTGCCGGCAACGTAGCTACTGGACTCTCGTGCAAAGGCGCTGTCTTGAGCGTTCGCGTGCAAGTAGAGCCACCCGCCTATAGCCGCAAAGCACAGGAGCCACGAAATGATGGATGGTCGGAATTTCTGAGGCTCGGAGTCGTCCATGCGTAGGCATGGCTATCACCAAGCGGGCAGCCCACACAAGTCTTCGCTGTCGGACTCCCAGGAAGTTGCAGATCCTGCCTGTAGCGTCCCGCCGCGTCAGCCCTTGCACCGCCAGCGCCAAGGCACCTGCAAACGTTCCAACTCGTCGGTCTCTGGCTCACCCTAGAGCTGCGGCAATGAGGCCAACGCAACCTTAGACGACTTTGATAGTCTCTGCCTTCTCCTCGTGATTTCGACCTACACAGACACAGAAGCAGCGGCGGTTGCGGCCCTGCTGGACGCTGCTCCCGAAGTTCCTAAGACGAGCGAGGCGTCGTTTCGCTCCTTTGCTGGGCAGAGCTTCAATCGCGGAGCACGCGACTTCAGAGTTTTTCGCAGTGGCGACTTATGCATTGCGCTAATGACGTCGACGTTGCTTTCCGATGCAACTCCGCCAGTCCGCCACTTTCGTATCGTCGTCCATCCAGGGCAAAGGCGCGAAGGGCTGGGTGCTCAACTTATGGCGGTGCTCGAGAAGCAGGAGACACTTCCCAATACTGTCCTTCAGTGCAACAGCCAGAAGAGTTGGCTGGCGGGGAATGCCTTTCTAGAGCACTATGGATTTCACGTCGCGCGCAGAGAACTTCTTATGCGCATTTCGGGCACGGCCCCAAGTGCATTGGTGCCCAACGAGTTTACGTTTAGGCAAGCTGCGCCAGGCGATGACCACGCTTGGGCCTCGCTACACCAACACGCCTACGGCTGCGAAGGCGATTTCTCGCCGCTCACCCCCGAAGACCTAGCGCTAGAGCGGGCCAGCCCGGGATTTACTCTTATCGTTGCCGAGCGAGATGGCGAGGTTGTTGGCTACTGCCACGGCCTCGACCTCGATGCGAGCGAGGGGCTCATCAACAGCCTTGTCGTTCGCAACGATGCTCGTCGAGTTGGGCTTGGCGCAGCACTCCTCGCCTCGACCACAAAGACTCTCTTGTCCAATGGCCCCACGCACGTTTCCCTAAACGTTGTATCGGATAATCGTCCGGCCATTGCTCTGTACGAGAAGATGGGCTTTCACAGCTACGACGAAATCCTTACGTATCATCGGCTGCATCGCTCGTAACAACCTTGGCTCTCGTTGGGCTCGAAGGCCGCGGTGCCTTACTCCGGCGCCGCAAGCCAAGCGTCGATTGCACTTCGCAGCTCTGCTTGCTCCTCGCCAAGCTGGGCGGCAACGGCCTTGGCTTCGCCCAACGCTTGCGACTCTTCTCCCATCGCGTAGCGAAGCTTGGCAATCTCAAACTCGACAAGGGCGATCATCGACTCGGTGTCGGTCCCAACCCGGGCCTTTGCAAGCGCCTCTTGCAACAATTGCATCGCAGCCGGCAACTGCTTTTGCTCGATGCGCAGCTGAGCCCGAGAGCGCCGCATGCCAATCGCATCGCGGTCGCCAAAGCCCGGCAGTTCATCATAAATCTTCTGAGCCGCCACCAGCATGGCCTCGGTCTTCTTGGTGTCGCCTAGACGCATCGAAACTCCAGCAACCTGCGCATAGCTGTAGGCCGTATCGTTGTGCGCCTCGCCAAGCACCGAGCGCCGCAGCTCTAGAACCGCTTCCCTATCGGCCAGCGCCTTCGTCCAATCCTCGCGCGATTCTTCGAGTTTGGCGCGCGAATCAAGAACGTAGATTTTGTGGGTCTTGCCAGGCTCTCCAAGAGTGTCGATGATCTGCAGGGCGCGAACGATTGCGGCCTCGGCACGTTCGATACCTTCGGGTGTTCCTTCCGCTAAGAACACTTCTATTGCCACGCTTAGAGATTGAACAATGAGTGGATGACCCGCGCCGAGAGCCGCTTCCCGCACGGCAATCGTCTTATCGACCAAGGTAAGAGCAGTCTTGATATCGCCCGACCTCTGCGAAATTCGCGCAAGCTGCTCGTAGGCGTAGCCCAGATTTGCGTGCTCGGGGCCCAACGTCGCCGTCCAAATGCGAAGCACTTCTTGGTAGTGCACGAGTGCGTCTTCGTCGTTGCCGAGCTGGATTGCTAAATCGCCGATGTTCTTTCGTGCGTAGGCAACCTGCGAGTGGTCTGGGCCAAAGTCTCGAAGCAGAATCTCAAGCGCCTCTTCAAAGCTTTGCTTTGCCGACGCAATATCGCCTCGGTACCAGTTCGCCAAGCCAAGGTTTGAAATCGCCGGTGCCAGCGCTGGGTGCTCTGCATCGCCGGTAGCCCGCAGATGCCCCAGTGCCTTCTCGTACGCTACAAACGCATCGTCGTAGCGCGCCTTTGCCACGTAGATGCCGCCAAGCGTGTTTTGCAGGCGCGCTTGCAAGCCAAGCTCGTTGGGAACGCGCGCTGCACTTGTGAGCGCAACGGTCTCCATATTAAGCGCTTCATCGAGGCGGCCTTGCTGCACTAACAAGTCGAGAACTCGAATCCAAACGTTGGCAACCATCGTATCGTCGTTTGCTCGTGCCGCTGCCGAGGCCGCTTGCCGCAACGTCTTCTCGGCACTGTCAAAGTCGCCAAGGGTTTGCTGCAAACCAGCGTTTGCCGTTAATAGCTCGGCTTCGATTGGCGGGTAGTCGACAGCGATTGCCCGCTCGATGAGAGGCGCGCTTTTCTCAAGAGCGACTTTGTATTCACTTCGAAGATCGTGGCGTTTAACCGCTTCAAACGCCTCCATAATCTCCCGAATCTCGGCCTGGGCAATTGGGTCATCCGGCAGCCCTACTCCAAGCTCTAGCTCCGAGCGGCTCAAGCACGCATTTAGATCTGCCAGCCCTCCAACCGTTTTACGAGCATTGGTAATCACAGGCTCGTTTGGCGCGTTTGCAAAAAGCTGAATTACGCTTCGGTACCCCATTAGGCGCCGGTCAAAGCAACTCATCGAATTGGCGAAGAGGTTTGCCCCTTGCTCTTTGTGAACATGGGTTGCTTCGCAACTCTGCGTGCGCAACTTAACCCACTCTTGGCCATACGAGTCTAAGCGTTTTTCTGAAAACGCAAACGTGTCCATGGCGCCTTGGACGTCGCTTGCCCGAAAAGCTTCGGCGATTTCCGCTCTGCGCTCTGCGGTCCAAACGTTATCAATTTGCGCCTGTGCGCCTTGGCAAACCGCCCCAGCATCGCTAGCCCCGCCTTTGAAAATGAGCACCGCTGCGGCGGCGCCGGTAATCGCAAGGCCAGCCACAGCAAGTGCAACGCGTCGGCGAAACTGCCAGGGGTCGTTTGCAAGAGCGCGCAAGAGCGCATCCATCGACTCGTAGCGCTCGGCTGGTTTTACGCTCAGTCCCTTGGTCAAGATGCTTCGAATCCAGCTTGGCCCCTTATTTGCGTTTGCAGGAGCCAAAAGCCGCCCCGCCGTCACGTTCTCGACAAGCGCTTCATACGACTTGGCGCTGTACGGCGTGTGCTCGTAAAGCGCCTCCCACAGCGTTACGCAAAAACTAAACTGGTCGGCCCGGTGGTCTGCCGACTCGCCTCGGTGTTGTTCTGGTGCCATGTAGAGCGGCGTGCCCATAATGGTTCCCACTTGGGTGAGCGCACTTGCCGAGAGTTGCCCCGCCGCAGGCGCGGGCGCCACCTCCTCGTCAATCGTCTCGCTGCCCACGGGAGTTACCAAGCCAAAGTCGGAAACCCGCGTTCGGCCATCTCTGCCAACTAAGACATTATCTGGTTTAAAATCGCGATGCACCATATCGGCCGCATGAGCCGCTGCCAGGCCTCGCCCTGCATCGATCATGACTGCCATGATTTGCTTTTTGTCAGGCGCATCTTGCGTTAGCCAATCGCGAAGAGTCTTGCCATCGACAAACTCCATCGCCACGAAAAGACGATTTTCAAACTCGCCAACTTCGTGCACCGAAACCACGTTGGGATGGGTGAGCTTTGCCATCGCTCGAGCCTCGCGCTCAAGCCTCGAGCGGTGTGTCGTGCTGATGCCCTCGTGAAGCATCTTGATGGCAACTTTGCGATCGAGCTTGGGATCGTATGCCGCATAGACAACGCCCATGCCTCCCGCGCCAAGCTCACCGGTCACAAGAAAGCGCCCAATCTTGGTGCCAGACTCGATGGCCGTTGTCGTGCGTTTTGCTCGTTTCGCTGCAGAGCCTTTTGCGAGCGAGCCCTTTGCAAAGGATTCGCCCGAGGCCGACGAGCCGCTGTCCATCTGGGTTTCCGCCAGCGCATCGTCCGGCGCAATTGCCGTCGCATCCAATCCCGAGATTGGACCGGCTGCGACTTGGTCCTTTGGCTCCTGCACCATGGTCGCGTCGTTGGCCACTGGAGGAGCGGCGTCGTTGCCCACCGGGGCTATGGGATCACGGTCAGACAACGATCAAACTGTACCGGATTCTCGCCGCTTCCACGGACCAAACTGGCTTTGATCGGGCGCTGTCGCAGCTGGCAATCGGACGCAATCGTTCTAGAAGGTGACCACATGCATCATGGCGATACACCTATCAATACGGCGCATGGACGAACAAGGTTCCCCTACGAGTGATCAGGTTGTAACTAAACTGCCCGTAGCATTCCCCTCCACCATAGACTTTGACACGAGCCCCCTTTTCCCAGTACGCCATCTTCTTGGCTGCATCGGTCTCGTCCTTGATGCACATATAATCCAAGAGAATCACCTCGGGTAAGAACAACACGCCTCGCTGCCCGCGCGGCCCGAACACACGTGGCCAGTCATCAACGACCTGCCCCAACCTGAGGCTGACGACACTGTGACAGTTGCAGGGCCTTTCGTAGCCGCACCACAGCCACTCGGCGAGAGTGCCAGCAACGCCATTGGCAACATTGGCACGAAACCGTGAGTTTGCGTCCGCTCAAGGGCTAAGTACCGCTCATGGCAGCACAGCTCTTTACTTACAGAATAACTCTTAGCATCGCGTTATTTATCGGCCAAGATTGAGTCGACTCCGCGCAGCTACGCCCACAAGCCCAAGGCCCTAATTCATCAGCCGAAGTTCGCGGGTGTAGTACCCGTCTTCAAAGTCGTCCCAGAACACTTCGACGAGCGGGTGGTCGATGGGCTCGTCGCTAAAGTCGCTCATCAGATGCGCTTCGGCCACGTAGGTTTCGTAGGCCGATTCGTCGACGAGGACGTGATACCAGGGCCTATCTTTCGACGGCCGGCTGAGTGCGACGGCTTCGTACCAGTCCTCGTTGCCCTCGAAGGTTTCGTCGACGCTGACGATAACCCCTCGATATCCATAACGTTTATGGACAATGATCTGGCCGGATTGGAATTGATTGCTATCTCTCTCCATGGTTCACAAGACTGATTCGTCCCAAGCAAATCAGTCTTTATACCTAGAGATGCCTAGAGGAGATCTCGCTGTTGATACGCGCGAACTCGGCGCAGAAACTCACGCTGCCCAGCTTCGTCCTGCACCGAGCTCTCGTCCGCAATCGGTAGCTCGGGCCAGTGCGCGATAATCGTCTCGGCCCACATTCCTGGGCCCCGCCCAACGATCGTGCCCGACTCAGAAAAATGCGGAGTATCGACAATGCCGCAACTGGGCGATCGAGCTTTAAAGAGGTAGCCGTGCAAGCGATGCGTTGCGAGTTTTTCTTGCATGGCATCACAAAAGGCGCGCATCGCGCTGTGCACATCTTCATCGCCACGAACCAGTTCCATTTCGCGAATGCCCGACGCGCGCTGCACAAGTTGAATGGGCGGCCTTGGCACAGGCATACCCGATCCAACTTCGGGGCAAATGGGCACGAGTTCGACAAGCGAGGAGAGAGCCTCGGAAACCCAACGGAGGCCCTTTTGGACGCCATCGTAGCGAACCAGGTGACCGAGCAAGCAACTCGAAACTCCGACCCTTGGCAGCTCACTCATACGCAGCTCACTCATACTAAGAAAAGTACCACCACACCGCCGACGGCGAGAAAGGTTCCGAGCACACTGCCAACGCCTACGCGCTCGCGATAGACAATGACCATGATCGGAATTAGGAGAATCGGCGTTACCGACATGATGCTTGCGGCAACGCCTGCGTGGGTACGCTGAACGGCGAGCAGCGAGAGGCCAACGCCAACCACCGGGCCGAAGAAGGCACCAAAGGCCAACAGCCGCATGGCAATCGAGTCGCGCATCGTCTTGCCGACGCTCGACCATTTTCCTGCGAGAATCATCACAAGGGACCAACCGACAAAGGCGGCGATGACTCGAATTTGTGTCGCAGCAAAGGCATCAAAGTCGCCCATGCCGTGTTTGGAAAGCACCAGCCCGAGGGCCTGCCCCAAGGCGCCGCCAAGCGCCAAGACCACGCCCCATCCCCGACTGCCGCCATCGCCAACGCGGGTTGCCGAGCGATCTGCCAGAGCCCAGGCCACGCCAGCGATGGTGAGGACCATGCCGAGCAGTGCTGCCAGCCCCAGAGCCTCGCCAAGCACCAGATATCCAATGACTGCCGTCATCAGCGGCGCCGTCGCCATGATTAGGCTCGAGAGTCGGGGTCCAATGAGGATAAATGCCCGAAACAAGCACATATCCCCAAAGACAAAGCCAATCACGCCAGAGAGCGAGAGCCACATCCAAGCTTCGCCGCTGGCGTCGATGGGCAAGAGTTGGCCTCGAAGCACAAACGTCACAGCGCACAACATCGGCAGAGCGAAAAACAGACGAACATAGTTCACCGCGAGCGAACCCACACGTTGTCCGGCGCGAGTAAATGCCAGAGAGGTCACAACCCAGCAGCATGCGGTGCCCAAGGCTGCCAATTCGCCGACAAAGCCGATGTCTGAACCCGAGTTCACCGTGCATCCCTAGACTAGGGCCAGGCCACAGTCAAGAGGTGACGATCCTGCGTCAAAACGATCTAAGTGCCCATTAAGGGTCAAGATTCGCTACATTTGGCCAACGTGTTTCGCGACGGTATTGCACTGGGTTTCCTCGCAGCTTGCTCCTTGAGCGGGCTCATCGCTGGCTGTTCAAACGAGCCAATCGACGTTCCTTGTCCGGGCGTGGCCGCGGGCGAGTTGGTCGTGACAGAGGTCCATGGTCCTCAAAGTGGTGAGGACCAATACGGAGAATGGGTTGAGATTTACAACGCCTCCGATAGCGCAGTCGATCTTCGTGGCTTGTCGGTCACATTCACAAAACTTGACGGCTCATCTCAACTTCAGATGTTTGTCCGTAAATCGGTCGAGCTCGCCGCCGGTGAGTATGCGGTCTTTGGCAAGCAGTTAAGCGGCACCGAGCCCGAGCATGTCAACTATGGCTACTTGGGAGATATCGGAGATATCGACGGCTCTGGTGGCAAGCTCTTTGATAGCGCTGCCGTCGAAATTAGCTCATGCGGCGAGGTCATCGATCTCGCCGTGTATCGAAATTTGCCAACCAGAGGCAGTTTAGCCCTCAATGGCGATATCTCGCCGCCCACCGCCGAAGCCAACGACGATGAAGTCAATTGGTGCGTAGACGAATTGGAAGACGAAGATACCGATGAGAAAGGTGTTCGCGGAACGCCACAAGAGGAGAATCCTTCATGCGCCGAGTAGCCCAAAACCTCGCATTGGTATCACTCAGTCTTCTTCTGAGTGGCGTTGTCCTAAGCGCTTGCGGCTCTTCAAGCCAAACGCGCCGATACGATCGAAAACAAGTTCAAGATTCGCTAAGCCGACTCGAGTCGCCCGGTCTTGTCATTGGCGAATTTAGTCTCGCGCCAAAAGCAATCGTTGATGGCGATACAGTAAAGGTGCGCGGCTTGGACACGAGCCTTCGCCTCTTGGCCATCGATACCGAAGAGACCTACAAGCGAGCCGCCGATAGACGCGACTCCGATTCCGATTTTAAGGCCTACCTTGAGAGCAAGAAGGGCAGCAGCGGTCGTCCCGCAAAGGCCGCAACTCCGCTTGGCGAAGATGCCAAGAAGTGGGCGAAGCAGTTCTTTTCTGGAACCACCAAGGTGCGTCTTGAACGAGACCATCCGAAAGAAATTCGCGGTGCTTACGGGCGCTACCTGGCTTATGTCTTTGTGCAAAAAGATGGCGTCTGGGTGAACTACAATGTCGAGGCCGTTCGCGCGGGAATGACCCCGTACTTTAGCAAGTATGGTTACTCTCGGCGCTTTCACGAGGACTTTATCCAAGCCGAGAAAGAGGCCCAAGCGAAGCAAATCGGCATCTGGAAGCCTGGATGCCAGTGTTATCCCGACTACCCACTTCGCCGAAGGTGGTGGGACGCGCGAGCCGATTTCATTTTGGACTTCGAGCGCAAGGCCGCCGAACGCGATGACTATATTGTTCTCACCAATTGGGACTCCCTGCGCAGGCTCGAAGGAAAGCTTGGTAAAGAAGTCACGATCTTGGCGACCGTTGCCGACATTCGGCGCGGCAATAAAGGCCCAAGCCAAGCACGCCTAAGTCGCCGGATGTTTAACGACTTCCCCGCTGTCTTCTTCGATCCCGAGGTCTTCGCAACCTCGGGTATCACTCGCTACAAAAGCGAGTACGTGGCTGTGACCGGCGTCGTTAACAAATATAAGAATAAGTACAACAATAAGCAGGTGCTGCAGATTCTTGTGAGCCTGCCATCGCAAGTCACTGGCTCTCGGCTCCCGCTCACGGAATCGCCCGAAGCTGCTCCACCTGCGTCCCCACCAGCGTCTCCCGAAGTCGCCCCCGAAGCGGGCTCAAACGCTGAGCCTGCCGAACCAGTTACCTCTGCATCGAACACTCCCTAGCGACACGGCCATTTCCACTCTCCCCCACTCGACTCCCTCAATCTCAACCATCCGTACCCTTTCCGTACATAGCGACGGATCCTAAATAGCAGGCCATTTCCTTATGCACTCCATACCCGTACTTGCACTCGCCAGCGTCTTCTTTCTCACAGCCTGTGGACCAGGAGACGATGGTCCAATTGATGGCAAGAAAGAGTGCACCGCTGCACTGCTCACTGGTGACTTGGTCATCACAGAAATCATGGCAAACCCGGAGGGCGATGATGATGGCAACGAGTTCTTCGAGATTTATAACGCCACCAGCGCTGCAATTGATCTCACTGGGCTTGTCCTCGAAAAGGCCTCGGTAGACGGAAGTAGCGCCAAGAGCCACACGATGACAGGCACCATCATCGAAGCTGGCGAGTACCTCGCCCTCGGCGGTGTGCTTCCCGAATTTCGCGCCGACTACATTGGCTACGGCTACGCCGACGACCTTGGCGGCATGACAAATAGTGGCGGGCAACTTGGCTTGCGATGCGGCGATGTCGAAGTCGACCATCTCTTTTACGGCGAAGCAGTTAGCGGTCGCTCATCGGGGCTTGATGGCAACATTACTCCGGATCATCTGGCAAACGACTCGACAGAAAACTTCTGTCCTGCAACGACCGAGTACGCAACCGGAAGCTTTGGTTCTCCCGGCGTCAAGAACGAGCCTTGCAGCATCGTCGAGCAAACAACCTGCCTCGACAATGGAACCGAGCGCGATGTTGTTAAGCCCGAGGTCGGTGACCTGGTATTCACAGAGTTCATGGCAAACCCCGATATCGCAGATGATGCGGTTGGCGAGTGGTTTGAACTTGTTGCAACCGGAAGCTTCGACCTGAACGGCCTTGTCGCAGGCAACCTTCCCGAGTCACCCAAAATTAATATCACCGACGAGAACTGTCTCGCAGTTGGCCCTGGCGACCGCCTGCTCTTTGCGCGCTCCACCGATGCCAGCGTAAATGGTGGCCTTCCGGCTCCCGACTACACCTTTAGCTTTGGTCTCACGAATGGCGGCGCTTCGCTCTTTGTCGGTGTTGGCGACACAGTCATCGACACCATTACTTGGACGGGTTCGGCAGCGGGCAAATCAACATCCCTCGACCCAGCGCAGGAAAGCGCCGCTGCAAACGACGACGAAGCCAATTGGTGCGATGGAAAAACTGCCTACGGCGATGGCGACCTTGGCACACCGGGCGCCGCCAACCCACCGTGTGATACGAGCGGTATGTGCATGGATGGCGAAACGCTTCGCGCAACCAATCCGCCACTGGCAGCAGATGTTCGCATCACCGAGTACATGCCAAATCCCGATGCGGTTCTTGACGGCGTTGGAGAGTGGTTTGAAGTGCACTTTGCTGCCGGTGCCGACCTAAATGGTTTGCAGCTGGGCAACGACTCTGTACCCACGCTAGACGTCTCCACAACAATCGAATCAATCGACTGCGTGACCGTCGAGGCCGATACGCACGTGGTCTTTGCCCGAAATACCGACCCAACGATGAACGGCGGCCTTCCCATCGCCGACATCTACCTAGCAGGAATCGGACTCGCCAATTCCGCTGACAGCATCTTTGTCGCGTTTGACGATATCGTGCTCGATTCCATCGATTACGTCGGCTCTGATGCGGGTGTTGCGCGACAGATCGACCTCGCAGATAGCGTTTGCGATGCAACCAATGCATACGGAGACGGCGACCTAGGAACGCCTGGTCTCGCCAACGGAACCTGCCCCCTTTAGGACTTCGTGAAGACGTTCTTCATACTTGCCGCCGCCCTCTCGTTGGCGGCGGCCTGCACACCTAACGACGAGTGCGGCCCAAGCGAAGGTGTGGTTGCTCGGGTTATTGATGGCGACACCATCGAGCTTGAGAGTGGTGTGACGATTCGCTACCTGGCGATTGACACACCTGAAATCGCTCAGAGTTCTTCTGGAACCTCCCAATGTTTCGGAGACGAGGCCAAGCGGTTTAACGAAGACTTGGTCGCCGGCCAGACCGTATCCCTTGTCTACGACGTCGAATGCCTCGACACCTACAATCGCACCCTCGCCTATGTCTCCATCGGAGATCGAGAAGTCAACTCGCTCCTCGTAGAGCGAGGGTTTGCTCGCGTCGATATTTTCCCGCCTAACGGCGTTGATCGTGAAGCGGAGCTTCGAGTCCTTGAGAATCTTGCCAAGCAAGAAGAACGAGGGCTCTGGGGCGCCTGTCAGTGAAAACACCCATGCTGAATACCCGTACCCTTATCGCTACTCTTTGCGCAAGCTTCGCCCTCGCCGCTGGCAGTCAAGTTGCTCACAGTAACCAATACGAAGTGTTCGTAGACGTCAACACCGAAGAGGACCTCTACGATCTGCAGGTCGCTGGAGTTATCGACGAGACAACCTTCGAGACTCTGGTTGTGCTCATTCAACGTGGTGTTGATCTAAATACCGCTAGCCGAAAAATTCTCTACACCCTTCCCAACCTAACCTACGCCGAAGTCGATGCGATTCTCTCGTATCGCGACGAGGTTGGACGCATCGACGATCCTGCCACCTTGGTAACCCAAGGAATTCTTCGAGCAGATAAACTCTCAGCCATTGCTGCCTTTCTCCTCGTTGGCGATGGGCCTCGCGACGACCTGCCCGTAAGTGGCAAGGTTCGCCTGCAGAGCGCCTACTCCCTCGAGGATACCGGCTTCCCTGCATCGGCGCTCCAAGCGCGTGCGCAAGGTCCTCACAACGTCTCCTTTGGCCTCGTTGCGCTAAACACGCGACTGCAAGTTGGACCGGTTCGCTACGATCCCATTCGCGAGGCACTAACCACCGAAGCACCAAGCGATACGGTGCGTCTGCGCAAGCTCTTCGTACACTGGGAAAGCGAGAACGCTTCGGCCGTCGCTGGCACCTACCGCATTGGCTTTGGTCAGCGGCTAACGTTCGACAATACCGATCAAACCGACCCGGATGGCTTCTACGGCGATAGCGATGTCTTTCGCAGCCCCAACCTCACACGCGACTGCAAAGAGTCGCAAGGCGAGCTTAGTTCGGCGCCCTGCCCTTTCTCCGAAGGCTACACCTACGTAACGCCCGACTTTCGATCCCGCGATAGCCTCACCGGTGTCGCTGCTGCGCTTCGCAATATTGAACTTGGCAAAGGCACCCTTGAGCTGCACGGCTTCGCCTCGTACCAACCGCGTTCGATCTACCAGTACGAACTCTACAACCCGGCGGTCTGCGAAGATCCCCGAAGCGAAGATCCAAGCTGTAGTGCACCAGATGTCTATCGCACAAACGCCGATCCGCTGGCTCCATCGTCCGAGTACTCGTTCCAAACCCTTCCCAACATGTATGCGGAGAAGATCGCTGGAGCAAACGCCACCTATGTTTTTGATAGGCGAGCCCATATCGGCGTCACCGGCTATGGCGCGCAAATCGATTGGCTTACCGAAGGCTTCGAACTGGACTTTCAAGAATGGTCGGGGCTGCCCTACGGTGGCGACTTTGGTGCGATTGGCGTAAACGCCGCAAAGGGCGTTGGCAATACCGACGTACTTGCCGAAGTAAGCCGCAGCTTTGATGGAATGCCTGGCGGCGGCGGCATTGGAGCGTTGGTCCGCGCCATTACCGCGTGGGAGAAGAACGAGGTCGAAACCTCATTTCGATACTACGATGAGAACTTTGCCAATCCGCACGCACGACCAATTGCCGCGGCCGATGAGTTTGACGGCCTTCGCGCTCGCGATGAAATCGGTGGTCGCGTGCAATACACAGGGCAGTTCGACAAGCGCTTTCGGCTGCGAACACGCCTCGACTACTGGCACTCTCCCTCCGAGTCGGTCAACGAAGTTCAGGCCTTCGTCCGTGGCGATGTCGAGCTAAGCGACCAACTCCAATGGGGGCTTTGGATGCAATACCAGGACAAGAACTTGGCGCGAAGCGGCCGCGACCAGTGCTACATCGGCGATGACCCTGACGAAATCGGACCCAATGGCCCAGAGAGTTGCGCAGGCCAGCGCATGCAAGCCACTGGGAGATTGCGCTACACACCAAACAAAACCACCTGGTTTGATCTTCAGTACCAACACGAGCTTCAGGACGAGGAGCGGTACGAGGAAAAGTACCGCCAAGACCTCTCGGTCGTTGCCATCGCCACAACCAAGCCGCACCCGCTCTTTCGCCTTCGCGCCCGCAGTCGCTTTCTCTTCGAGGACATCTCTGACAAGGGGTACCTCGAGCAGAGCTGGTGGAGCTACGCAGACGTTAGCTACCGTCTTCGTAAGAGCGACCAGCTTCGCTTTCGCTACGACGTCCTTGTCTACTTGGATGATAGAGACTCTACCTCGAGCCGATCTCCCAATCCCGAGCACTGGTTGCGGCTCGATTACACCGCCAATTTCTAGAGATTCGGCGCGACAGCGACGCTCGACAGGTCTCTCCTAGTTGGGGACCTGATGAACGTCGCAACACGCCTAACTTCGCTACTCGTATGTACTGCGCTCTTTGCTGCGCCAGCCTGCAGCCGCGACGCTAAAACCGAGCTTGAGGCTTGGAAGGCAAATGCCTGTTCCTGCACCGAACACTCCTGTGCCACCAAGCAGCGCGGGGAGTTTTGGCGACTCGTCCAAGAGTTTCGCGACGACACCCCATCCAAGGCCGAAGCTCGCAAACTCGGCCTACTGATCGACGAAGGGCAAGCCTGCCTAGAGTCGATGAGCGTCGACATCTACGCATCGAATTAGTTGACGACGCAGCTCGATATGACGACGCAGCTCGATATGTCGACGCAGCGTTAACGACGCAGCTAGTTGACGACGCGACTGTCGATGGCGCCGCGAACAGCCTGAAGCAGCTCGTTTACTCCAGCGGGCTTTTGAAGAATTGCCACGCCGCTAAGCCGCTCGACTCGCGAATCGCTAAGGCCGGTAAAGACCAAGACGTTTATCGTTGGATTCTTGCTGCGCATGGCCTCAAGAACTTGATCGCCAGTGAGCTCGGGCATGGCCATGTCGAGCACGACAAGATCAATGCCTGTGTCGGCGTGCTGGGTGCGAAGCGCTTCGTGGCCACCCATTGCCTCAATCACTTGGTAGCCCGCTTCGCGAAGGGCTGCCGACGTTACTTGCCGTACCAGAGGATCGTCATCAACAACCAAGATGCGCTCGCTGCCACCCACGAATGCAGAAATCGTAGGCTCGGGAACCGATTCAACGACGCCTGCGTGTACCGGTAGCTTAATGACAAACTCGGTCCCGCGATTGGGCTTGCTTGCACACTCAATCGTTCCACCGTGTTCAGCGATAATTGCGTACGCGGTTGCCAACCCAAGCCCAGTGCCAGCACCTTTGGTCGTAAAGAATGGCTCAAACACACGCTGCAGGGTCATCAAATCCATGCCAGGGCCATTGTCCATCACGTGCAGCACCAGCTGGTTGTCTTCGACGTCCAACTCGAGATCAATGCGCGGGCACGAGATTGCCCCCTCTTCGAAGGCGTCTCGAGCATTGAGCAAGAGGTTGAGCAGCACTTGCTCGATTTGGCTTTCGTTAGCCAAAAGTGGTGGCACGTCAAACTCACAATCGAAGGTGAGTTGCACCCAACCACCAAAGGTTGTGCGACAGATTCGAACCACGCGCTCGACGATTTCGATGAGGTCGTGGGCTTTGCGCGCTTGTCCCGTTTTGCGACCGGCAACCACCATCAATTCCGAGACTAAATCGGTGGCGCGCTCTGCGGCGAGCTGGGCATTGCGAACGAGTTTGGCTCCTTCGGGCCGAACGTGCGGCGCCATCAAATGTAGGCTTGGCAAGATCGCGCTTAAGATGTTGTTAAAGTTGTGCGCTATGCCAGCGGTAAGTTGCCCCACAGCTTCCATCTTTTGCGCTTGCAGGAGTTGCCGGTGCACGAGCATGCGCTCGCTGATATCAAAGCAGCTTCCCGCTAATAAGAGATTTTCTGATACACTGTCGTTTGTAACATCACCGCTAAGACGAACCCAGCGCGCACCATCGCTTGCATCAGCAAGCCGAAATTCGACATCGCGAAAATCACCTAGCCTTGCGCAGCCCAAGACCTCTCTGAGTTTCCAGCGGTCGTCGCTGTGCACGAGTTCCAAATACTCAGCAAACGAGAGTTCTTGGGTCTCTGCAACCAGGCCGTGAATGACACAGCTTCGCTCGTTAAGAGTTACTCGCCCCTGCGAGCCAGAAATCTTCCAAATCCCCAGCCCGCTGGTTCGGACCGCTACGTCCAGTGCTGCGTAGGGACTGTCGAACTCATCGTACATCTGAAATCACAATAACAAGAGTCAGAGCAAAAGGGGAAGCTAGCTTCCCAGGTCGCAACTGACCCAGCGTGTGACGCACCAACCAGAATATTACTGGTCGGCGACTTCCGGTTCGGCTGCAGATCCGGCATCGGCAGACTTGCCACCAGCGGGCACAAAGCCCGAATCACGCAGCCATTGATATGCAACCTCGCGCTGCTCGGGACGAATCAGAAGCAAGACAATATCGTTCTTCTGCAGGCTTTGCTTGCCCTCGATTAGTATTGCTTTATCGCCGCGTTTGGCGATGAGCGGAAGGAGCGCATTGCCCGGCGCCTTGCTAACAGTCTCGCCTGGAAAGCTAAGTTGCCAGCGCTCCTCGACCAGAGATTTACTGAGCATTGCTCGAATCCAAAGCCCCAATGGACGCTCGCCGCCAAAGAGTATTGAAGCGGGAAGCTTCTCGACCATCTTTGCTGTAACTCCACCACTCGCAGTCTCGAGTGCGACCAAGGTATGAGTCCCGCGAAAGTGCTCGTGAACGCGCTTGGCGTACAGGAAATTGACGTGCTCATTGGGCGTGAGCGCAAGCGTTGCTTTGCGCGAGTCGACGAGACCACGAATCATGCTGCGTTCTTCAAGCCCGTTGCCGTAGATAACCGAGAGGCCTTCGTTTTGCGCCAGCGTACATTCGTCCTCGCTTGAATCCATGAGCACCACAGGTTCGCCGGAGTCCTGAAGTTCTTTCGCGATCCGGCGGGCGAGAATATTGGCGCCCAAGATGAGATAGCCGTGGTCTTTCGGGCGAGCGAGGCCAAGAAGTTTTGCAAGTACGCCACCGGTTAGGCCTTGTAGTGTCACCGTGCAGGCGATCACGAGGAACACCAAGGCACGCATATCCGTTCCAAAGATCACCCCATTGCGGGCGAGTTCGACGGCAAAGAGCGAGGCAACCGCCGCTGCGACGATTCCGCGCGGTGCGAGCCAGGAGAAGAAGACCTTCTGCTGCCAGGTAATCTCAGTTCGCCAAGTTGAAGCCAGCACGGAAATTGGACGCACCACAAACATGAGGAGGCCAACAACAATCAGCCCCTCTTCTGCCACATCAATCACGCTTTGAACGCGAACATCGGCGGCCAGCAATACGAAGAGCGTGGCAATGGAGAACGAAGTGAGTTGCTCCTTAAACTCGACAATCTCCTCAAAGGCGTGACTTCGAGTATTGGAAATCACCATGCCTGCTGCAATCGCAGCTGTAATGCCACTCTCGTGAACAAGGCTGTTGGCAATTTGAAAACTTGCGATTGCGACAGCCAGAGAAAGCGTGTTCTCAAGCCCGGTTGGAATCACGTCACGCCAGCGGATTAGAACTGCGAGGAAAGCTCCTGCGCCGACGCCAATCAGGGCACCAATGCCAATGCGCCAGACAACATCGAGAACGCCGACTGCAGCCGATGTGGTTGTGCCGATCATGACGACATCGAGAGCAACCACAGCGACCGTCGCGCCGACTGCATCAATAAAGATGCCTTCGGCCTCTAAGACGATCGCGGTGTCCTTCTTAATGTGGAAGCGGTGCAAGAGCGGCGTGATGACGGTTGGCCCTGTAACGATCACAAGGGTTCCGAAGAGAAAGGAGATATCCCACGGCCAGCCCATCGCCAAGCGAGCGGCGAGGGCGCCACCGATTGCGGTAATCAGCGCGCCGACAGTCACAAGCCTTCGAATCGGCACTGCCTGTCTTCGAAGCCTCTTGAGGTTCATCTGCATGCCACCCTCAAAGAGGATGATTGCAACGGCAAACCCAACAAACGCGTTAAGCCCGGTGCCCATCGCCGCTGGGCGCACGAGGTTGCTAACGTCGGGGCCTAAAATGACACCAACGGCGAGCAGAAGTACGATTCCCGGCAACCGCAAGTGAGACGCTAGCGATTGAGCTAGCACCCCAGCGACCATTGCCAGACTGATTGTTAATGAGGCGTTATCCACGCTGGGGAGAGTCTAACCTCAGCGGTCCGCGAGCACGAGTAGAGCGCGCAGCATCTTGTGAGTGAGGCCCCAAACAACCTCCTCTTGGTAGCGCCAACATGGGAGGTAGATCTTCGATGTGCCAAAGCCGTACTCGTATTCACTGTCGAGTTCACCGCTTGCGGCACGCCCTAGAGGGAGCCAAAACGCATGCTCAGCTTCTACACTGAGGATGATTTTGGGTTCGCGAACCTGGGCAAAGACGTGCGGCGTGATCACTGTCGAGAGCGGTCGCCCCTTTGCCATGGCCTGAACATCGTCCAGTGCTCCAACGTAGTCACTGCACTCGTGCAACGCGACACCCAACTCTTCGTGGGTTTCGCGACGCGCCGTCGCCACCGAGTCGACGTCGATGTCCTCGGCCTTGCCTCCTGGAAGGCAGACTTGCCCCGACCAGCGATCCCTTTCGTGGATCGGCCGGCGCATCAGCAAGACCTCTGTCTCGTTGCCAGCGCCGCGAACCAGCGCGGCAACAGCTGCCCTCTTGGGCGAATGAATTCGAGCGGGCGTCCGCTCTGAGAGTTTTTCTACTGCCCGCTGAAAGTCAAAATCGCTACTCAGCTTTGGCGCTCTTGAGATGGTCGAGCCATGCTGGACGCTCTTCCTTTAGAGAAGCGAGCTTTGGCGTAGACTTCTTAAGTGCGAGCACACGACGTCCTTCTGGGAAGTAGACCTCGATCTTGCCTCCGTCCAAAACATCTTCAACAACGCCAACGCCGAACTTGACGTGATCGATGCGCTCTCCCGACTCAAACGTATCGCTAAATTTGTACGGGCGAGTGGGCTTGGAAAGATCGGGCTCCACTGTTGCGTGAGTTTTTGGCTTGGCCGCAGCGGCCGCCTTTTTCTCTGCAGCGGTAAGGGGCTTCTTCTTTGGCTTTGCAGCCTTCTTCGACTTTGCGGTCGTAGTCTCACTGCCAGGTTCTTTGTACTTGTGAGTGCCTTTGCACTCTTTGCACTCAACCTTGGCAATGTCGCCATCGACCATAGCCACAACTACGTGCCAGACATCACCACACTTGCGGCAAGTAGACTCAATATCGGCACCAACAGACGCGTTCATGCCGTCTATGATGCAAAGGCCAGGACGCGCTGACAAGTGCACAGAGGCGAACTTTGTCGATTGCTGACAGCTCTAGGGCGTGTTTGCGGGAGATGCGGTGGCAGAAGGTCACGTTCCGCGACAAGTTGCCTTGGACTTGTCGTTGACAAGCGCCAATCCGAGCACTCCTGCGACTGGGACGGATTACAATTGTGACGTGGGTCGATTGTCCTTGTTTCTCTCGTTTGTCTTGGCTTGTGTCTTGGCTTGCAGCCTCACCGCCTGCTCTCGCGACCAGAAGGAGCCCCAGCAATCCTCCGAAATTTCAAAATCTGAGCCCGAATCTGAGCCCAAGGCTGAGCCCGAGGCATCCACGGAAACCACCGGTGGCGACCTTGGATATGGCAATGACGCTCGCCTCTTCGCAACACCAGCAGAAGCCATCGCCGCTGCGCTTGATGAATTCCCGAACTCAGTAAAACCCCGAGTGATTGGATTTGGCGAGTATCACAAGCTCACAAGTTCGGCCGCAGTCCATTCGGCGTTGCGTCGATTTGCTGACGACATGTTTGATTCGCTTGCTTCGAAGTCGGCGCACCTGATCTTGGAAACCTGGCAAGTCGATCCATCTTGCGGAAAGCAAGCGCAAGAAGTTCGCAAGCAGGTGGAGAAGACAATCGAGCGGCCACCCGAGACAGAAAGCGAAATGACGACCTTGTTGCGCAAGATGCAGAAGGCGAACGTTGCACCGCACATCCTTCAGTTTTCTTGCGACGAATACAAAACTCTCTTGGACGACGAAGGACTCAACACAGAAAATCTCTTAACTCTCATTAGCCGGAAGCTCGAAGAGCAAACGCGCAAGGCACTGGCTCTTGGCCCCGAGAACAAATTGGTCCTTGTCTATGGAGGTGCCACGCACAACAACCTCTTTCCCTATGCCGACCTCGATAAGTGGAGCTTTGCAAAGGCGCTTGTCGATGCAACCAATCACGCCTATATCGAGATTGACCTCTATGTTCCCGAGCTCGTGGCAGGTGACCCGCTGCTTAGCCAGGAAGCCTGGTATCCGCTGCTAGCCGAAGCACGGAACGACCAGGTCATTCTGGTTCGGCGCGATCCGGCTTCGTACATTTTGATTCTTCGCAAAGGCTACGAAACCAAGGAAGCCTCGCCAGTGCCATAGCTCTAGAGCGCCCAGCAGAGAGATTGATCGGGGGTCGCGACGGGAGTTGGGTTTCAGGCTAGGTCGCTGTTAGTACGATTGCGAGAAGCGCCAAGAACAAGAGAAACCCGCCACCCAAGACGCATGCGCCGCGAATGAGTGAGGCTTTATCAAACGCCTGCCTCTCGGCCGAGAGCTTGTCGATTTCGTTGGACCGCGCACCGATAGCGCCTCGGAGCGTATCGATCTGCTCGTAGATTCCGGCGAACTCATGCCGATCGATCCGGTTGAGATTGACCAGCGTTCCGAGCGTGACATAGCGACGCTCGATCTCGGCTTCGGCTTGGGCTAGCTCTCGCGACTTGCGTCCCTGCTCCGCATCGATCTCGGCCAGCCTGTGACGATGGCCTTCGCGCAGGTCGGTGAGGTTGCGCTTTGCCGCATCTCGATCGGATTTTAACGCATCAACCCGCGAGCTAAGCTGAGCGAGAGGCTGCTCAAGAGCATCGTAGCGGCGATCAATGTCTTTGCGCTCTTCGCTAAGTTGCTCGGCATCGCGGCGAAGTGTTGTTGCTGCAGCACGCAACTCCTCGCGCTTATCCCGCTCATCTTGTTTCTCCGATTCGGAGTCTCGAGAATCTGCGGCCTTAAGATAGCCTTTTTGTCGGTTCTCGATCGTCTTGCGTTGATCCCGCAAATCGCGTCGTTGGGCCTCGATGGCGCCATGATCGGTGTTCGCGATGTCGAGGGCTCGATCCGCATCGGCGACCTTCTCCAGCCGTTCCGCCTCGCTATCGGCAAACTTACTATTCTCCTCCGCTTGCCGATTGCTTAGCTCCGAACATGCGTGCTCTGCCGTTTTGCGGCGGTCTTCTGCACCATCGATCGCATTGTTCTCCGCCTCGAGAGCCTTGTTCTCAAGGCCAAGCGAGCGGGTTTGGCGCCCCAAGGTACCGAGGATGCCATCGAGAATTCCGGTGTCCTTGCTAATCTGATCTCGGTAATCGCCAATGGCGCCGCGACGCTGCCAGCGAGCTCGGGCAAACGATACGGTGTACTTGACCGCTGATAGCAAACCAGCTTCGGGGACTTGAGGAACCGGTGCGACATCGGCAGCCTTAAAAGGTTCGGATAGCGCCATCGGTCGCGCAGCGGGGATTGCCGATGGAGGAGGCGTTTGATCCCAAGAATCTGCAGCGGGTGGGGCCGGAGCTGCTGCCGGGGCCGGAGCTGCCGGAGCTGCCGCCGCCGGAGCCGCCGGAGCTGCCGCCGCCGGACTCGCAGGTGCAACAGCATCGTCTTCTTGATGCACCGCAGGAACAGCGAGTTCTGTTTGGGCCAGAGCTTGCGCAGGCGCTTCGAGATTCCAATCATCGGGATGCGACGCTGGCATGCGCGATGGAGCGGGCCAGCCATCTTCAGAATTATTCTGTTCGACGACGGGCTTTGGCTTGGGCTTGGCTGGCACCGGAGGCGGCGGAGAAGGCTTCGCTTGTTGAGGTAAAGGCGTCGCCTCACGAGCGAGCCCTGGAGCAACACCTTTGGTTTGGCTCGCAATTCGATCGCGCTCTGTTCGAGAGGGAATCGGCGGCATGGTTCGCCCGCGATCACGTGGCGTCGCGGTTGATGCTCGCCTGTCTTCGGTGCCGGCTGGCGCAGGGGTTGGATCGGCAGCAGGCCTTCGCTCGGCAGCTGGGCTCGCAGCCAAATCGGCCAGCGTCTTTGCCTTCGCTCCCAACAGTGGTGCAGATTCGGCAGGCTCGGAAGCCTGCGCCTCGTCGGCAGTTTGCACACCATCGAGCTTGGTCTCGGGAATCGTCGCAGTGCGCTCGAGCCCGTTTTTTCGACGCCGAGGTGGCAGTGGAGGCAATCGCCGATTGCAGGACGCGCACTCGGTCGCGGCATCCTGATTCTCAGCGCTACAAAATGGGCAAAACCGCATGGGGCACGGGGAGCTTACTCGTCTTCGAACTTGACTGCACCGCCCACGACGGTCATGTCGACTTCAGTTTGCAACAAGGTCGCATCTGGTTGCAGTTTTCGATCGAAAACGGTTAGGTCGGCAACAAAACCCGGCTTCAGTACACCTCGATAGTCCTCGACAAATGCCGCGTACGCTGCCTCGACCGTGAACGCTCGGATCGCTTCTTCCAGCGTTAGAAGCTGCTCGGGATGCCAGCCACCAGCTGGATTGCCCTCGGCATCCTGCCGAGTCACTGCGGCATAGACGCCGAGAAGTGGCGCAACGCGCTCGACGGGAAAGTCGGACCCCGCTGCCACATGCGCTCCACTGTCCCAAATACTTCGCCATACATAGGCACCGGCGATGCGCGCGGCACCGACGCGCTGCTCGGCCCATGGCATGTCGCTTGTGGCGTGGGTTGGTTGCATGGATGCGATCACACCAAGCTCGGCGAAACGCGGAATGTCTTCGGCGGCAAGAATCTGGGCGTGCTCGACACGAAAGCGCAAATCGGCATCTGGGTACGCAGTCGTCGCTTCGGCAAAGGCATCGAGAACAGCGCGATTGCCCGCATCGCCAATCGCGTGCACTCCCAACTGCCAACCGGCCTTCGCAATCGCAAGCGCCGATGATTTTAGTTCGTCTTCGCTAGTGATCCAAAGGCCTTTGTTCTCCGGAGCATCGCTGTAGGGAGCAAGCATTGCAGCGCCGCGCGAACCAAGCGCACCATCGGCAAAGAGTTTGATTGCGCGAAGCACAAAGAATTGTGTTCCATCCCGATCCACCTCGGGCACTCGGTTGTGCAGGGAGGCAGCAACCTCGGCGTCTCCCGCCAGAAGGCCGTAAACCCGCAGCGGCAGCCGACCTTCGCCCGCCAGACCTCGGTAGACGGAGACAACGGAATCTGAGATGCCCATCTCGTGAACGCTGGTAATGCCCACCGAAGTTGCAACCTTGGCCGCCGCCAGGATTCGGCGCTTAATCACCGCATCTGATGCCTTTGGGAGCTTTCGCTCGACGAGCGACATCGCATTATCGATAAAGATGCCAGTTGGCTGTCCCTGGGCATCGCGCTCGATGGTGCCACCTGCGGGGTCTGCCGTGTTGCGATCAATTCCCGCCAAAGCGAGTGCAGCGCTGTTCACCCAAAGTGCATGGCCATCGACTCGGCGCAGCGCAACAGGTCGCTTGGGAAGAACGGCATCGAGTGTCGAAGCATTGGGAAAGTTCTGTCCCTCCCAAATGTTCTGATCCCAGCCGCGTCCCGTCACCCACTCACCAGGCTGCAGCGACTTGCTCGCTTCAAGTACAAGTTGTGCTGCGGCTGTTGCACTTTTTACGTCGCGAAGGTTGACGGCTTCGAGCGACTTTCCAAGGCCGTATAAGTGGCAGTGTGCATCGCTGAGGCCGGGCGTAAGTGTTCGCCCTTGCAGATCAACGATGCGCGTGCCTTTGCCGACATGGCGTGCAATCGCCTCGTCGTCGCCGACAGCTACAATGTGTTGACCGCGAATTGCGACTGCAGTTACACGAGGATTTGCAGCGTCCATTGTGTAGACGTCACCACCAACAAAAACGAGGTCTGCTTTCACGGTCGCCCCTCCACGCTGCTGGCTTCCACACGAGCTCATGCTCACGCTCGCTGCTACAAGAAGCGCCAGAATCTGGGTTGTATGTGCCACAGGGAGCATCCTCGAAAGCAACCGGGGTCACGTCAATGCACAGCACGACGCTTTGGCTAGTTTGTGCGATTTTGTGCACTGAGCGAGGCTCGCGCGGGTAAGGTGCCACTGGTTTCCAGCATGTTTACCTTCACAAATGCCATCACCATCGCCGCACTTCTACTCTTTAGTGCTTGCTCCGAAGACGCGCCCGCCCAAGATGCCAGCGATGCAGGCTGCGAAGGTGGCCTTGCCTGCGCCACTTGGCTAGAAGACTACGAGCGCGAGATCGTCTACAAGCTCGCTGGCGGTATGCCCATCGCCGATGGAGTCACCATTGCCCAGCGCTTCACAGCAGAGCAACGCGAAATCGTGCGGGTCTACTTGGAAACCGAGTTGCAGCTTCACGACCTCTCTCCCGAGCGTCACAACTACGGCACGGGCACCAACATCTTCGCAACGCTTCCCGCGACGACCGCGACCACAGCGACCGTCTTGGTGGGCGCCCACTTCGATAGCATCGAGACCTCGCCGGCGGCGGCTGACAATGGCACCGGCACCGCGCTTGTGCTCGCCGCAGCTCGCTACTTTGCCGATCAACCGGAGCGCAGTTGGAACTACCTCTTTGTCTTCTTTGACGAGGAAGAAACCGGGCTTATTGGAAGCCAAGCATTCGCAGATAAAATTCGCACCGAACAATTGGATGTGCGCGCCGTGCACAACATTGATCTGGTGAGCTGGGATGAAGATGGAGACGGAGCCGTGGAGCTGTGGTCCCCAGATCCGGGCTTACAAGCGCTCTACGAGCAAGTTGGCGAAGAACGCGGCGTGATCGTGCAATCCGTTGAGTTTGGCTCAAGCGACCACGCCTCCTTCATTGGCATCAACCTACCGACGGTTGGCGTATCAGAAGAGTTCGTATCTGGCGATGCTAACCCGCACTATCACACGCCCGAAGACACTGCCGAGAAAGTAGACTACGCCTACATGAAGCGCATCTCGGAATTGGCCTTCGAAGTCCTTAGCATCGGGCCAGCGGCGGCCGGAAGCTAAGAGCTTTCGGCGCAACGAAAAAGTGCCCACTGACGTCTGCCGATTGAACGGCAAGGTCAGTGAGCACTTGTTGCTTAGACACTGGGTGAGCACCGATTGCCCACTCGGCAAATAGCAGTTACTGCGGAGCGAAATCGATCGTGAGCGCCTCGACAAGAGGTCCACATGAGATCGTCTTTGTTCCTGCCATTAGATCGTCGAGGGTAATCGTCATGATGCAGTTTCCGATGGTCTCGAAAGAACCAGCAAAGTCGGCATCAATCACATTGAACTCAAGTCCTTCGGCAAGCAAATCACTCTGTGCGTAGGCCCCGACTTCCTCATCCCAGTTTGGAGTGATGGTGTCGTCCACGGTCTCGGTAAACCAATCGACCACAAAGTCGTTGGTGAGGGCTCCGGTTACGTATGGGTCTGGAAGCCCTTCGCCGCCAAACGTATCCCAATCGCTGCCGTTCTCGTCCACATCCGAGACAATCGCCGAATCGATCGTAATCACCCAAGCTGGGTCTTCCGAGCACACGCCCGTGATGCAGCTATCGCCGCCTGTGCAACTTGTGCAGGTGCCTTCTTGGCCACAGCTATCCGGGTCTTGATCATTGTAGCGCAAGCACTGCCCTTGTGGTGTGCAACAGCCGTCTACGCAGAAATCGAGACATGGCTGATCTTCGATGCAGGTGCCGCCAACGCAGTCGATGGCGTCGTTGCTACACGAGTTGCATGCTTCGCCGCCATTGCCACAGGCATTGACATCTTGTAGTGCCGGAACAACGCACTCACCGTTGGCCGAACAACAACCGTCGGGGCAACTTGAAGCATCGCAAGCAACCGGCTCGCAAACACCGTCTTCGTTGCAGACGTCGCCATCAGCACAAGCCAGGCAAGCGCCGCCTTGGGTGCCACATGCCGAACCAACGTTGCCTTCTAGGCATTGGTTTCCGTCGCAGCAGCCGCCGCAAGAGAGAGAGTCGCAGGTTGCTGTCGGAGTTGCGCAGCTACCAGAAAAACACTCATCGCCGTCTTCACAGGTTTGGCAAGTACGACCATCAAGGCCACAGCTATCGTCGCTTGCGGTGTTGTTGCAGACGTTGCCGTCGCAACAGCCATCGCAATTTGTGAAGTTGCAGGTCGCGGCCTCGTCACCGGCATCGGGCTGCGTGGTGTCGGCATCGCTGGTCGTGCCACCGTCTTCGGGAGCGCTTGAAGCACCGTCGCCGCATGCCGCAAGCCCGACCGAACCAAGAAAGAAAAACGCGAGTAGTAGTTGTCTTGAAATTTTCATAAGTCCTCCAGGCCCGTGCCCGGTTTTTGCCGCATCCTATCCCCAAGGCCGGAAAAGGGGTGTGGCAGGGGATGTGACAAGTTTGACCTAACCCTAAGTGGTGAGAATTACAGAGTGCGAAGTCCGCAAAATTTGGCTATATATCGGCCATGAGCGCTCAGACATTTGAATTCCAGACCGAGACCTCTCGGCTCCTCGAGCTGATGATCCACTCCTTGTACTCCAACCGGGATGTTTTCCTTCGGGAACTCGTCTCCAACGCCTCGGACGCCCTCGACAAGCGCCGCTTTGAGAGCGTGACGAACAAGGCGATGCAAACCGAAGAAGAACTCGCCATTCGCCTCGAAATCGATAAAGAAGCTCGCACCCTGAGCATCATCGATAACGGCATCGGCATGACCCACGATGAAGTGGTTGCCAACATCGGTACCATCGCAAAGTCGGGCACTAAGGAATTTACCGAGCTACTCAAGAACAAAGAGAAGCTCGACGAGAGCCCAGAACTCATTGGCCAGTTTGGCGTTGGCTTCTACTCAAGCTTTCTGGTCGCCGACAATGTCACCCTAATCACGCGAAAAGCAGGCGAGACAAAGGCAACCAAGTGGGAATCAAAGGGCACAGGTTCTTACGAGATTTCCGAAGCCGAGCGCGACTCTGCCGGCACTAGCATTATTCTTAGCCTAAAGGCCGCCGACAACGAGGATGGCCTTCAGGACTACACCGATCCATGGGTTGTCGAAGCCCTCATTCGCAAGTACAGCGACTTTGTTTCCTACCCCATCAAAATGGCGAAGGAGATTCCGGCAAGTGGCGAAGGCGAAGAGCCCACCACCGAAGACTCGACCCTTAACTCGCAAAAGGCCATTTGGACGCGCCCTGCCAGCGAAGTGAGCGACGAGGACTACAACGAGTTCTACAAGCACATTTCACGAGATTGGGTTGACCCTCTCAAGCGTATCTCGACGAGCATCGAAGGCACGATCGAAGCCAAGGCCCTGCTCTTCCTTCCAAAGAAAGCGCCGTTCGACCTATATCACCGGGATATGAGCAAGCGAGGCGTGCAGCTCTACGTCAAGCGTGTCTTTATTATGGACGACTGCGAAGAGCTCCTTCCAAGCTACCTTCGCTTTGTTAAAGGTGTTGTCGACTCAGAAGATCTCCCACTAAACGTGAGCCGCGAAGTTCTGCAGCAAAACCGCCAAGTGCGCGCGATTCAGAAGCACCTGGTCAAGAAGGCAGTCGATGCCATCGTGACCATGCGCAAGAACGATTGGAACGACTACCAGCCGTTCTGGACCGAGTTTGGCCCAGCAATTAAAGAAGGCCTTCTTATGGGACCCGAGCGCAATGAGAAGTTGCTCGAAGCTGTCATTGCCGAGTCCACAAAAGACGAGACCAAGCGCCGCTCACTCGAAGAGTACGTCGAGGACATGCCGGAAGACCGCGAAGAGATTTACTACCTAAGCGGCACCTCGCTCGATGCGCTTCGCAAGTCGCCGCACCTTGAAGGCTTCGAAGCCAAGGGCATCGAGGTCTTGCTCTTCACTGATGCAGTTGACGAGATCTGGCTTCAGCAGCCGCTCACCTACAAAGACAAGAAGTTTGTCTCGGCGAGCCGTGGCGAAGTGAACCTCGAAGGCGAGGACAAAGAAGAAGATAAGAAGGACGCGGAGCGCAAAACCGAGCTTTCCGAGCTTCTCACGGCACTTGAAACAAGCCTCGAGTCTGACGTCAAAGAAGTTCGGCTCTCGAAGCGGCTCACAAGTTCGGCTGCATGTCTCATCACCGACACAGGCGATCTAAGCCCACAGATGGAGCAGATCATGCGCGCAAGTGGCCAGGCGCTTCCCGAGACCAAGCGCATTCTTGAGGTCAACGGCGAGCACCCAGTGATCAAAGCACTGGAATCACTACACAAGGCAAATACCAGCGATCCAAAGATTGCGAGCTACGCACAGCTTCTGCTCGGACAAGCGCTTCTTGCCGAAGGTGGTCAACTTAGCGATCCTGCAGGCTTTGCAGGGCTTGTCGCCGACCTGATGGTTAGCGCTGCAAGCGCATAGATCGCGCTTCCCAGAAAAGCTCCGAGTCGGCTACCGCAGAGGTACCCCGACTCGAGCTTGGGAGTTTGCGCCCTTATGTGTGACAATGAAGTGCAGTGGGGGACAAAATCGCAAAGGGCAGCATCGTCTCGGTAGCGGCGATCGCTGAGGACGATATTAATCGGCGCACCCTTATCGATGGCTCTGTGGGGCTCTGGAGCCGACCTTCAATGTTGGCACCCGTTGCCTTCCTTCGCTACCTGCACGAGCTAAGCGCTGCGCGCGAAGCCTACAGCGACCAGCATGTCTTTTTAACGTTGGTTGATAGCGGCGGAGAGGCAAATCGCAGCATGGTCCTTGGTCCGGGCCAAAGTGCCATCGTCGGCCGCCACAGTAAGTGCGACATCAAACTCGATCACGAGAATGTCGCGCTTAGACATCTTGCTGTGCACGTTGCAAAGCCCGCTCAATCCATCGGGGGTCGCGCACTACTTCGCGTGTGGGATTTGCACACCGGTAAAACTCTTACCTGCGAAGATGGTACGAACGTCGAAGCGCTCGAAGCCGACGGCCCGGTATTTCTCTCACTGGGTCGCTACCACCTGGCCATGATTCCTCTGGGGCAATTGCCAGCGCGAATGCCGCTAGCGACAAAAGATGCTTGGGCATCGTTGCCAAAGCGCGAGTTCATAGCGTCGCTTGCCCAAGGAACGGGAACCGCTCTTTTGCCCGAGCGACGTTTCGACAGCGGGACCAGTTCGGTGACGCACATGCCAAGCTCCATTGGTCTTCACGCCTTGGAACGCAGCCAGGTTGATCCAATTGATATCGTCGCAACACTAGTCGTACAGGGGCGAGACAAAAGGCGCGAATTTAGCATTGGGGCACAGCACCTAGAGCGAGGCCTTCTAATTGGCCGCTACCACCGCTGCGTCGGAAGTGGGCTGGACGCCACCGTTAGCCGAGTACACTTGATGATTGCCACCATTGGCGGGGAAACGGTCGCTATTGATACGGCTTCGACGGTTGGCACCCGCCTTGGCAACGAGAAGTTTGCCACCACACGCCTCTCGGGCCCAAAGAAGATTTGGCTAAGCAAACATAGCTACTTAGTCTGGCGCCCGGTGTCCTAAGTTCGCTTCCGAATCGGCAGAGCAGGGTTCGTCCTAATAAGAACGAGAATCGCTCGATTGCCAATTCGTTGTTCGCCGACAAACGTGATAGCAACTAACGGATGACCCGAGCGAGTCGATTCGTTACACCTTTGGCTTTCGGCCTCTTCATGGCCTCAGCAGCCGCGTGCGGTTCCTCGGACGATGGTACCGGCGCCGATGGCGGCAACGCGCTCCCAGATGCTGCACCTCAGAATTTATCTGATGCCCGACAACAGGATACAAACGCCGAAGTCTACGCGCATAGCCCGACAACTCTTTACCGTCTCGACCCAAACACACTGCAAGTCGAGACTGTTGCCAATTTCAGTGGCTGCGGCGAGGTTATCGACATTGCGCTCGATCGAAACTCAAACCTGTATGGCACTTCGTTTACAGGGCTGTTCTCGATTAACCGCACAACTGCGGTTTGCACGCAAATCGCCTCGGGCAACTATCCAAACTCGCTCTCGTTCGTGCCAGTAGGTGTCTTGGATCCAACCACCGAAGTTCTTGTTGCGTACCTGGGCTCCGACTACGTTCGCATTGATGTAACGACCGGCGCTATCACCACAATTGGCGCGATCGGCGGTGGCCTATTTTCAAGTGGTGACATTGTCTCGGTCGAAGGCGGCGGCACCTACCTTACGGTCGGTGGACCAAACTGCGGCGATTGCCTTGTGCAGGTAAACCCCGCCGATGGCAGCCTTCAGCGCAACTGGGGCGAGCTTGGCTTTAGCAATGTCTGGGGTCTGGCCTTTTGGGGCGGCACGGCCTATGGCTTTTCAGACAGTGGCAGCGCCTTCTCGATTGAGTTCGAGGGCAGTACAGTAACGACGACACCGATCGCGTTTCCAGGCTCGCCCCCTGGCCTTCGCTTCTGGGGAGCAGGTTCTACGACCATTGCTCCAATTATCGATTAGACTCGCGATGTGAATCCCGAAGAGAAGCGCTTGGCCGAACTCACCTCGGCGGTTCGCGCAGGTGTCGCCACCGAGGCCGAGAAGGAAGAGTTGGTTCTCTACAGCGAGGACGACGCGGAAGTGCTTGCGCTGGTTGCAAAGATTGATGAAGAGCGCGAGGTCGGCGGCACATGGCTCACTCGGGCCGAAGCCGATCGGCGCATGGTCGCTGCCGAGAACGCACCGCTAAGCCAACTTGAGCAGCGGGTTGGCGTGGGGCTCATGGTTGGTGGTGGCATCACGGGGCTTTTTTTCCCACCGGCTTTCTTCGCGATGCTTGTCGGCGCGGGCGTGCTCACACTCTCTGTGCTACGAGTCAAACTCAAAACGATCGGCAACGATCCGTATGACGATGTCGAGCGCTAATGCTCTCTTTCCGATTCGCACACACAGCAAGGCACCTCGATGAGTAACGAACTCGTAGCAACCTCCCCCGGCCCATTGGCAACACAGCGCGAAATGCTCGTAGTTACCTCCGATACCATTCCCGGCTATCGCATTGTGCGTGTGTGCGGCTTGGCTCGCGGCAATACGGTTCGCGCTCGCAACTTTGGACGCGACTTTCTCGCCGGCATGAAGAGCATCGTGGGTGGCGAGGTGGGCACCTATACAAAGATGCTTGCCCAGTCTCGCGAGCAAGCCCTCGATCGCTTGCAATCGGAAGCGCTGCAACTTGGCGCCAATGCCATCGTCGCCATGCGCATCACAACATCAACCGTCATGCAGGGTGCAGCCGAGATTCTCGCGTACGGCACCGCTGTTGTCATCGAACCTGAAGGCTAGCGCCAGCGAAGCCCGGGAGCGGCTTCTGCGGAACGCTTATCGAGCGTGGTTGCGCCAGTGCTCGGCCAAGAAGACGGCGGCCGATGATGCGACGTTTAGGCTCTCGACGGCGGACGTGCCTGGGATGCACAGCGCGATGTCGGCGTTTTGCATAAGCGCTGGCGAGAGACCATCGCGCTCGGCACCGAGTAGGATGCAGCTGCGAGCGGGCAGGCCCTTCTCGTAAAGGTCTTGGCCTTTGTGGCTGGACGTTGCGCAGACGCTGTACCCGGCGTCGCTGCACTGGCGCAGAAGCGGGCCGAGGTCTTCGGCAAAGACTGCACCGACATGCTCGGCGGCGCCTTCGGCGGTTCGATAGACAGCAGACGAGAGCTTGCGCAGCGGACCACCAATGAGAACGGCGCGAGCGCCAAAGTGCGCAGCGGTTCGAAGCAAGGTGCCAATGTTGTGTGGGTTGCCAACGCCATCGAGCGCTAAGATAAATCCCGGGCCCTCTTTCGAGAGTAGATCTGCCAGCACCACAGGCTCTTTTGCGTGTGCGACAATGCAGATTCCCTCGTGATGCCGTGCGCCAGAAACCTTCTCCAACTCGGCATCGCCAACGACGCGGTAGGCCATCTTATTCTCGGCGCAAAACTTAAGAAGACTTCCAAAGTCCCGCGTCATCTTCTCGCTTACGAAGACCCGAATGATGTCTTGTGGCCGTTGGGCAAAAATCGCTCGACAGGCATGTTGTCCGCAGATTTTGCTCTCTTCGCGTTTGATCTCGTCCATGGCGAGCGCACAGTAGCAGTCTGCGATTCAATCGGCCGATCTCGAAGCAGTTAACCGACCGGTTAAATTATTCTTGACCAAGCGGTCAAATTCCCTTAGAAATACGGCACACCAAGGTGCGCTCTGCCTTCCACCGAAAGACTCCCAAAACCATGTATGACATTAAAATCATTAACGGAACGATTATCGACGGCACTGGCCGAGCTGGCTACCAGGCCAATCTAGCCATCGTGGGAGGGCGCATTGCCGAGGTCGGAGAATGCGCTGGCGATGCCAAGGAAGTCATCGATGCCAAGGGCGCAATCGTCACTCCGGGATTTGTCGATCTGCACACCCACTACGACGGGCAGATGTCGTGGGATGACGAGATTAGCCCCTCGGCGCTGCACGGCGTGACCACCTGCGTGATGGGAAGTTGTGGTGTGGGCTTTGCCCCGGCGCGCAAAGAAGATCGCCAGCGACTTATCGAACTTATGGAAGGCGTCGAGGACATTCCGGGCGCCGCTCTCGCAGAGGGCCTGCAATGGGATTGGGAAACCTTTCCCGAGTACATGAGCGCGCTTGATGCCAAGCCGCACACCATCGACTTTCTCGCGCAAATCCCTCACGACCCAGTTCGCATGTACGTCATGGGCGACCGCGCTGTTGCCAATGCCGTTGCTACCGACGAAGACATTGCCAAAATGCGCGACGTTGTTCGCGAAGCACTGGATGCGGGCGCTGTTGGATTTAGCACCGGTCGCACAGACAATCATCGAACGTCACTTGGCGATGAAACCCCTGCCTCGGAAGCTGCGGCCAAAGAGCTTGCCGGCATTGCCAGCGCATTCCAAGGAGCAGGCCACGGCGTGCTCAATGCGGTTTCCGACTTTAATATGGCCCAGGGCGATGAGCACTTTGATGCCGAGTTTGATGTTTTAGAGACCATGCTTGAGGCTGGCGGTGGCGCGAAAATGAGCATGTCAACCATGCAACGCGATGGTTCGCCAAAGCAGTGGGAGCGAATTTTGGAGCGCTGCCAAAAGGCAAACGACAAAGGCCACACCGTACGCTGCCAAGTTGCTCCGCGCGCAATTGGCGTCATGCTGGGCCTCCAGGCCACCTTCCACCCGTTTATTGGATTCCCTTCGTTTAAGAAAATCTCTCATCTTAGCCTTGAAGAGCAAGTTGCCGAGATGCGCAAGCCCGAGTTTAAGGCGCAGCTTCTTACCGAGAAGAGCGAGCCACTTGCCGGCGACGGCAGCTCGATTCCGCCGCTTGCCGACGAGTTTTTGGCCAAGCTCGATATGGTGGCAATGCGCTTGTACCGCCTAGGGGAAACACCGAACTACGAGCCACCGGTGTCTTCGTGTTTGGCCGCCGAAGCCATGAAGAAGCAAGAGCCTGTGCTCTCGGTAATCTACGATGCGGTCCTCGAGCAAGACGGCAAAGCCTTGCTCTACTTCCCACTGATGAACTTCTCGGCGATGAATCTAAACGTCGTGCACAAGATGTTGACGCATCCACTCGCGCTACCAGGGCTTAGCGATGGCGGCGCGCATGTTGGCACGGTTTGCGACGCGGGCTTTCCAACCTTCTTCATGATGCACTGGGGACGCGATCGCGAAGAGGGCAAGATTCCTTTGGAGAAGATCATTAAGATGCAAACCAATGACACAAGCGAGTTCATTGGTCTTAAGGACCGAGGCCGCCTGGCCGCTGGACTGCGAGCCGATGTGAACGTCATCGACTACGAGAACTTGAGCCTTCGCCACCCCGAGATGCGACACGACCTTCCCGCCGGTGGCCAACGCCTCCACCAAGATGCTGATGGCTACATCGCAACGATGGTCAATGGCGAGATCATCGCGCGCGATGGCAAGCTCACCGGCGCGCGACCGGGGCGCTTGGTTCGCTCGGGTCAGCAGGCATAGCGGGCGCTTTATAACGAAGACGCTGCGCTTTCCCGAAAGCGCGGCAGGTCTGCATGCGGTCTGGGTGGATTGGCAGTGGCTCGGTGGCCAGGGTGATCGGGCTTTTGTATCCTCCGGCCACGTCGCATGTTTTTGCACCGCAGCAATAGAGCCGAAGTGCTCGTCGCCAAACTGGCAGACGTTGTTGCAACTCCGGTTGGTGGCCCCTTCGAAGGCGAGTGCATTGTTGTCCAGGGCAAAGGCATGGAGCGCTGGCTCACCATGGAGCTCTCCAAGCGGCATGGCGTTTGGGCCAACCCCGACTTTCCCTTTGCACGCGGAATTGTCGAGCGCGCCTTTGCCGCGGTGCTGCCAGACGAGGGCAAAGAGGCTTGGGATTCTTCTGGTCTTACGTGGGCCGTCGCCAAGGGCTTGCTCGAGCACGCAAATGCCCGCGGCTTTGAACCAATCGATGCCTACCTCCGAGGCGATGTCGATCATAGAAAACTTCTGCAGCTATCCGAACGGGTCGCCTCGCTCTTTGATGGCTATGCCATCTACCGCCCCGAGCTGCTCACGCTTTGGCAGGAGGAAAGTGGCCCGGGCTGGCAGCCGCAGCTTTGGAACGCTCTCACAAAGAACCAAGGCTTTGCGCACATCGGAACTCGGGAAGCCGAGTTTGTGGCGCGCTTGCAAGACGGCACAGGCCCTATCGAGGGCCTACCCCAGCGCATCTCGCTCTTTGGCATCTCGGCGCTGCCTCCGCTGTATCTGCGCGTCTTTGCCCAACTCGCCTCGCGCATCGAAGTAAACCTCTTCTTGCTTAGCCCATCGCAGGAGTACTGGGTCGACATTCGAAGCCGCCGCGAAGTGCTGCGCGAAGAACTCGATATCAACTCCAACGAGGAACTCGAAGTTGGCAACGAGCTTCTGGCGACCCTTGGGCGCCTGCATCGAGACTTCCAATACCTTCTCGAGAGCGAGATTAGTTACCTCGATGCCTCAGAACAATACGTAGAGCCAGACACCTCAACATTGCTGGGCGTCTTGCAGGCGGACATTCTCTCTCTTTATGACCGGCCAAGCGCCTCCGATAAACTTAACGTTTTGCCGGGCGACGATAGCCTAAGCGTGCACTCCTGCCACGGCCCGACACGCGAACTCGAAGTGCTGCGCGACCAAATCACCGCGCGACTTGAGGCCGATCCAACCCTCGAGGCTCGTGACATCATCGTCATGACGCCGGATATCGAGAGCTATGCGCCATTCATCGATGCGGTCTTCTCCGAGCGAGGAGACTCGGGTGATGTACTGCCGTTTCACATTGCCGATCGAGTGCCAAGAGCGGCGTATCCGGTTGTTGATGCCTTTGCGCGCTTGCTCGAACTAATTCCCACACGACTCACCGGCCCAGCCCTGCTCGACTTTCTCTCGACCGAGGTTGTGCGCGAGCGCTTCTCCATCGAGGCCGAGGAGCTTCCGGTGATTCAGAATTGGATCTGGGAGAGCAACATTCGCTGGGCAAGCGATGCCTCACACCGCGAGTTCGAGGGACAACCCGCTACCGATTTAAATACCTGGAAGTTTGGCCTCGATCGCATGCTCCTTGGCTATGCCTCGCCCAGCAATGGAACCGACCTCTTTGGCGGCGCCTTGGCTTACGACGATGTCGAAGGCGGCATTGCCGACCTCTTGGGACGCTTTGCCGACTTCTGCGAAAGCGTCTTTGCGCTGCAGGTGGCGTTTCGCAACAGCCACCGAGTAAGCGATTGGCAACCCATCTTGGAACGGGCGCTCTTTAGCATTCTTCGCAGCGACGATGATTGCGCAAGCCAGCATCAAATGCTTCGTGAGAGTTTCGCTGAGCTTCGCGACTACTCCGAGAGCTATGGCTTTGACAAAGAGATTTCACTCTCAGCGCTGCTTCCTATCTTGGAAGGCAATTGGCTAAACACAGGGACGCGTTCCAACTTTCTCTCTGGTGGCGTGAGCTTCTGCCAACTCATGCCCATGCGAAGCATTCCCCACCGGGTGGTTTGCATTGTCGGCATGAATGATGGCGCCTTTCCTAAGAACTCTCCCGACCTTAGCTTTGACCTGGTCACCCAGCATCCGCGCCTAGGCGATAGGCGACCGCGCGACGATGATCGCTACCTATTTCTCGAAGCCCTGCTCTCGGCTCGCGACGCCCTTATCATCACCTTTGCAGGCCAGCACAGCCAGACCAACGCTGCGCTGCCAGCCTCGGTGCTTGTCGAGCAACTTATTGCCATCGCCGAACAAAGCACCGAGGGCCACTCGGTCTTGGTTCGGCACCCACTACAGGCCTTTAGCCCGCGCTACTTTAGCGGCGAGGACGAGCGTCTCTTTCGCTACTCGAAGCGCGATTGCGCAGCCGCACAGACCTTGGCAAACGGCAAAGAAGACTCGCCGCTCTTTCTTAGCGAGCCCATTCTAGACAAAGACTATGTGGAAGGCGAGGTGCGCGATGTTGCCCTGGCCGACTTCCTCGCGTTCTTTACCCAAACCGCCAAGCACTTTCTAACCCGGCGAGTTGGAATGCGACTACAAGAGGACCAAGAAGAACTCGCAGTTCGCGAACCGATGGAACTTGAAGGCTTGGCCAGGTGGCACGTTGGCGATCGGCTGCTTGCCGCCATGCTCGAAACCGGCGATCCGCAGAGGGCTATGGACGTGTTGCGAGCCTCTGGCGCCCTGCCCTTAGGAACTCCGGGTGGGCATCACTTGCGGCAAGAGATCCCGCTCATCGAGGCCATTGTGGCCATGGCAAAGCCGTTTCGCACCGAGGCGCCGCTTCCCAATCTCGAAGTCGATGTCACCGTTGGCACCACTCGCATCCTGGGACAGATTGGCAGCCTTTGGCCAAGTGCGCGTCAGGAAATCTCGTACTCATCGATCTCGGGAAAGCGCGAGCTGCGCGCTTGGCTGCAACACCTGCTGCTGTGTCACCAAGATCATCCGGGCTACCCTCGCGAGAGCGTTGCAATTGGACGCGATGTCGACAAGGCCAAAGGCGTTCGCTTTGTGCCGGTGCAAGATGCGCATGCGCTGCTCGTTCCGCTGGTTGCGCTCTACGAAGCTGGCCAAGCCGTTCCGCTTCCGCTCTTTCCCCAGGCCTCGCCCAAGTTCGCCAAGAGCTGGATAAAGGCCAAGGAAAAGGACTCAGACGCCAGCATCGAGGATTCCCTTAGCCAGGCGCGAGCAGTCTACTTAGGTTCTGGCTTTGGCCAAGGGCCGATTCCCGACATTGCCGATGCCTATGTGCGTCAGCTCTACGGCACAGCTGACCCAATCGCCGAAGATTTTAGTCCGCTTCCCACTCCTCTCGACAGTTCTAAGAGTTTTTCCAACATCGCGACTACGATCTTTGGCCCGCTAATGGCCCATATGGAGCGCATCAAGTGAGTATCAAGGCGCTAAACTCCAACGAAGTTGCACTGGCGGGCACCAACCTTATCGAGGCAAGTGCGGGCACGGGCAAGACCTACGCAATCGCGACGCTCTACGTGCGCAGCCTGCTTGAGACCGATGCCCGGGTCGAAAACATCTTGGTGGTGACCTACACTCGCGCAGCCACAGCCGAGCTGCGCGATCGAATTCGCCGTCGCATAACCGAAACGCAAGTGGCCTTGCGTTCGGGCACCTCCAGCGATGCCTCTCTGCAAGAGTACGTTGAAACTCGCATTGCCGTGGGTGATGTCGAGGGCGACTGCAAGCGACTGAGCTTGGCCCTGCGCTCGTTTGACCAAGCCAGCATCTTTACGATTCACGGATTTTGCCAACGCTGCCTGCAAGAGTCGGCGTTTGAGAGCGGCACCTCGTTTGAGAGCGAGTTCGAAGCTGACGACCGACTGCTGGCCACCGAAATCGCTGACGACTTTTGGGCCAACGAGATGTACGACATCGACCCGGGGCTTTTTGCCTTCTATCAGGGCCGCAAACTCTCACCGACCGAATTGCGCAAGCTGGCGCAGCAGATCATCGGCAACCCAGATTTGCTAGTGCTACCGGGCAGCGTTGCTCCGGCGACCGTGGGCATCGACGACTTTGAGGCCAGTTTTACCGAGGCGCGACTTTGCTGGCGCAACGATCGCGAAGACATTATCCAGATTCTTCTCGGCCACGAGGACCTTAAGAAAACCTCCTACAAGCCCGAGCAAATCACCGATAAGTACATTCCTGCCGTAGACCACTTCTTTGCAACTCGGTCGCCAACCCTTGTCGAAGACGACCACTACCTTCGTCGTCTTACCGCCGAGGCGCTGGCCTCTGGCCATGGGACCAAGCGCGGCAAGAAGGCGCCAAAGCACGAGTTCTTTGAACTCGCAAGTGCGGTTGTGGAGTCGAGCGCGGCCGCTGCTGCCAGTTTCAAGAGCGAGCTGCTCGCCTTGCAACTGCGGCTTGTAGACTACGTGCGCGAGCAAAACGCCTCGCGCAAGGCCGACCGAGCAACCCTGAGCTTTGACGACTTGCTCTTGCAACTGCGTGCTGCACTTCGCGATGGCGAGCCCGGCGAAATTTTCACAGGTGCCTTGGCCGAGCGCTATCCCATTGCCCTTATCGACGAGTTTCAAGATACCGATCCGGTCCAGTACGAAATTTTCCGACGCATCTACTTTCGCGGCAGCGAAGCTGTGGTTGGCCGCACGCTCTTTCTAATTGGCGACCCAAAGCAGGCCATCTACGGCTTTCGCGGCGCCGACCTCTTTACGTATTTTAAGGCCCGCAGCGATGCGGAAGAGCGCACGCACACCTTGGCCACCAACTACCGTTCAAGCCCGGCTATGGTGGCTGCCGTCAACACGGTCTTCTCGCATCCAAAGGATGCCTTTCTCTACCCCGAACTCTCCTTTACGCCGGTTGCCCACTCGCCTTTCGCAACCGACGAACTCGTGGATGAGGAAACTCGGTCGGCAGCCTTAGAAATTCTCGTACTCGAGCGCAAACGCGATGACGGCAGCGACTCCACCAAGCGCAACAAGGCTGGCGAACCAAGTGCGGTAAGCAAGGGCCAGGTCGACCCGCTCTGTGCCGAGCGCACTGCCGGAGAGATTGTGCGCCTTTTGGAAAGCGATGCGACCATAGACGGTCGCTCGGTGCTGCCTGGTGACATCGCGGTATTGGTTCGCACCAACCAACAAGCGCGAAGCGTGCAAGAAGCTCTGCGCGCGCTTTCGGTTCCTTCGGTACTCGAAAGCGATAGCAGTGTTTTTGAAACCAGCGAGGCCACAGAGCTTAGCCGCGTGTTGCAGGCCATAGCCTTTCCCGGAAGCCGAAGTGCGATTCGCGCCGCCTTGGCCACAGACCTCCTTGGCTACACCGGTAACGACCTAGCGAGACTTCGAGAAGACGAGCGCGGCTGGGAGCAGGCGCTCTACGGCTTTCGCAGGTGGCACGAGACCTGGGCGCAGCGAGGCTTCTTTCCGGCCTACTCGCAGATGATGCTGGAGTCGAAGGTGGCGGCGCGGTTGCTCACCCGCCAAGGTGGCGAACGCGCCATGACAAACTTGGGACAACTCGCAGAACTCCTGCAAGAACGAGCGTTACAAGCCAATTCTGGGCCACAGGTTTTGTGCGCCTGGCTAGAGACCTTGCGAGTGGATAAAGCGGCGCGCGGCGCTGCGGGCGAGGCCGCTCAACTTCGTCTCGAAACCGATGCCGCTTCGGTGACCGTCGTAACGGTTCACAAAAGCAAAGGCCTTGAGTACGGCATCGTCTACTGCCCATTTTTGTGGCAGGGCCAGTCGACCAAGCGACAACGAGCGCGGGTTGTGCGCTTTCACGATCAAGACGACGATGGCAAACTCAAGCTCGATATTGGCAGCGAAGACCTCGAGGAGCACAAGCACCAATTTAATCGCGAGACTCTCGCCGAAGATCTTCGCCTTCTCTATGTTGCGCTCACCCGCGCACGTCATCGCTGCTCGGTCGTCTGTGGCGTGATTAGCAGCTTTGGAAGTTCGGCTCTGGCCTACTTGCTGCTTCGTGATGATGGCCTAATCACCACGTGGGAAGGCTTGCAAGCCTTTGGCAAAGGCCTCGAAGGGCTTGAAGACGCCGAGCTGTGGAGCGCGCTGGCGCCACTTGCCGAGCGCGGGATTGGCGTGCGCAAACTCGCAACCTACTCTGGCCCAAAGTACGCAGGAGAGCAGCACAGCGAAGAGTCGCTTGCTGGGCGCATTGCCAGTCGCAGCCTATCAAGCACCTGGCGCACCTCGAGTTTTACCGGCCTTACGCGCAATGCCGATAGCGACTACGACCACGATGCTCGCAATGCGGTATCGACCTCGGAAGCTACCGCCGAGGGCCTTGGCCAGCGCATCACCATGGCAAGCGTTCCCGCAGGTGCGCACCCAGGGCAGATGCTGCACCACATCTTCGAGCACATGGATTTCTCGGATGCTCGCAAAGAGGGCAGCAACTCGGACCCGATGATTACCTGCATCGCCGAGAGCCTGGCCGCCTTTGGCTTTGACGCCAATCGCTGGCTTGAACACGTGGTGCCCGCGTACCACGAAGTTCTGCTCACGCCGCTTGCGAACAGCACCGCTGCCGACGCCTTTTGCCTTGCCGACATCACAAAGCCGCAGCGCCTTGATGAGCTCGAATTTAACATCCCGGTGTGCGAAGGAAGTGCGCCGTTTCAAGCGACGGCACTTGCCAAGGCTCTGCAAACTCGCACCTCGCCGCCGTGGAGCGATGCTTATTTGGCTCAAGTGCAAAACCTCGGATTTAGGCCGCTAACCGGCTTTTTGAAGGGGTTTATGGACTTGGTCTTCGAGCACGAGGGCCGTTGGTACCTCATGGATTACAAGTCCAATAAGCTTGGCGAGAACTATGGCGACTATCGCCCCGATGCCATGGCGCAGGCGATGGCCGAGCATCATTACTACTTGCAGTACCATGTCTACTTGGTAGCCCTCGATCGTTACTTGGCGATGCGCATCCCTGGTTACGACTACGAGCGCGACATGGGAGGTGTCTACTACCTATTTATGCGCGGCATGCATCCAAAGGCGCCGGCCGGCACCGGTATCTTCTTTGACCGGCCTTCGGCCACCGAGATTCGCGAGTTAAGTACAATTCTTAGCGGAGGCGCTTCGTGATTCAACCGCCAAGTTTAGAAGAGCTTCGCACCGCTGGTGTGCTGCGCCCCATCGACTATTACTTTGCGCGCAGCACGTCACGGCTTGCCAGCGAGAGCACGCCGCAAATCGTGCTTGCCGCCGCCCTAACAAGCTCCCGCATTGGCGAGGGCCATGTGTGCCTAGAGCTTGCCGAACTCGCTGGCACCTCGCCCGAACTCGACTTGGGCAGCCCGCGGCGTTACCCCGAGCTTGAGGCCTGGCTCGAAGCTCTTCGGCAAAGCCCCATGGTCTCGGCCGGCGATGCGCCAACGCCTTTGGTGCTCACAAGCGCCGGGCGTTTGTATTTGCGCCGCTACTGGCTTCACGAGCGCTTTCTCGCCGAGCAAATCTCTGCTCGCGCCAGCGCAGTCGACGCAGACGCTGGGGCGGGGAACATCCTTGAGACGCTCTTCCCCGGAGCCGGCCCGGATGACAAGCAGCGCCAAGCAGCGGTGCTCGCCAGCAAACACCCCTTTGCTGTGGTCTCTGGTGGCCCGGGCACAGGTAAGACATTTACCGTAGTTAAAATCTTGGCGCTCTTGGTCGAGCAAGCCTTGGCTGCAGGCAAGCCACCACCTCGAATGACCCTCCTCGCTCCAACCGGCAAGGCAGCGGCTCGGCTTGTGGAGTCCATCCAAAACGCCAAAGGCGCCCTGCCCTGCAGCGATGCGGTCAAGGACGCCATTGCCGATGAGGCATCGACCATCCACCGGGCACTTGGATCGATTCCTGGCAGCAGTACGCGCTTTCGCCACAACAAAGACAATCCACTGGTTACCGATCTTCTCTTGGTCGACGAGGCATCGATGGTAAACGTCGCCCTCATGTCTAGGCTGCTCGAGGCCGTTCCCGCCCACGCACGCTTTATCTTGCTTGGAGATAAAGACCAGTTGGCATCGGTGGAAGCGGGCGCTGTGCTCGGAGACATCTGCAATACCAGTGCGAAGTTTTCTGAGACCGAAACCAGGCCAAAGATTGCCGACTGCGTCACGCATCTCACTAAGAGCTATCGCTACCAAGCGGGAAGCGGCATCGAGGCCCTGGCCTTGGCAATCAACGCTGGCGATTCGACAACCGCCATCGAAGTTCTCACGAACCGGCGGTATCCAGACGTCTCGCTTCGGCCCTCGCTACCAGGAAATCGTCTTGGCAAGGCCCTGCCCACCCAGCTTGGCAATGGCTACCGCGCCTTTCATGCGGCGAGCACACCAGAAGAAACCTTAGAAGCGCTAAACCAGTTTCGCGTGCTCTGCGCCCATCGCAATGGCCCGGGTTCGGTGGCATCGGTGAACGCCGAAGTGCGAAGGCAAATTGACAAGCGGGGCCGGGCAACGCCAGGGCTTTTGCACTATGACAAGCAGCCCATCATGGTGAGCGTCAACGACTACGACCTGCAACTCTTTAACGGCGACGTCGGCGCCGTTATGCAAACTCCCGACGGCCTGCGCATCTTCTTTGAAGACAGCGAAGGCCCGCCGCGCTCCATCGCACCATCGCGACTGCCAAGCCACAACCCGGTCTACGCCATGAGCATTCACAAGAGCCAAGGCTCCGAGTTTGCCGACATCGCGATTGTCTTGCCCCCCGAGAATTCGCCCGTACTCACCCGAGAGCTCATCTACACCGCCGTTACCCGCGCCAAGAAGAGCCTTACGATCTACGCTGACGAAGCGCTGCTCAAGCTTTGCATTCAAACCCCAACACGGCGCTCGTCGGGCCTGCGCGACTTGCTTTGGGACTAGTGCTTGATTCATTGACATTGGTTCGCTCTCACTTGTTCTCGTGCTCCCTGGACACTTCGTTCATCGTTGCGCTCGCCTCTTTGGGCACCGCTTCGCTAAGGAGCGCTATCCGCCACCGTAGCGATGGTGTGCAACTCGGCTTTCGTGAGGCCAATTGCACTGCACGCAAGATCTAGCGCCATATGCTCTGGGCTCGAGGTGCCTGTGAGCGGCAGCATGCCTTGCAGCTGAGCTGCGCGAAAGACAACTTGCGGAACTGTTGCGTCGTGCGCCTTTGCGATGTCGGAAATTACCGGCAGCTTGAGTTCTTTGCGATTGGCCGTGAGCAGCGAGAACCCCTGGTAGATGATGCCGCGAGCCTTGCAGAACGTGCGCACATCATGCCCCCAGCCCTCTTTGGCGTAGCAGCGATTTTGCACAAACGTCGGTTGTATCTTCGCGTCTGCAACAAGCGCTGCCAATTGCTCGCGCGTAACGTTGCTAACTCCCAGCGCCTTCGCCTTGCCATCCGCAAAGAGCACTTCCATCGACTGCCAAACGGCGCGGTCGGTGTCGGTCCAGCCAACGTTTTCCGACGGCCCATGCAAGAGGTAGGAGTCGAGGTAGTCGGTGCCGAGATGCTCAAGCGAACTCGCGAACGACTGGGCAACCTGGAGCGCAGGCGGCGCCTCTGGGTCGTAGGGCAAGCGGTGGTCTTGTCCACTTTCAAAGGTGAACTTGCTTTGTAAGAAGAGTTCATCGCGAGCAATGCCTGCGCGGCGAAGTGCTTCACCAACTCCTGCCTCGTTGTAGTGTTTGCGTTGATTGGCCGTGTCGATTGCTCGAAACCCTGCGTCCAAGGCCAACGCAACCAAGTCTGCGGTGCGTTCTTCTTTCCACGCCGTGCCATACATGAACGTTGGGATCGCCATGGCTGGAGCGTATCGCACTTCACCAACTAGCAAATAGCCCCTGAGTTGCGACGATCTATCTACGCCTTAAGCGCATCTCGGTGGCGCCTTGGTCGTCGACATTGTTGCCAGATCCTTCGCATGCGCCCTATCTTGGGAGCTATGAGAAGACTGACGATGCTGAGTGCCCTGCTGCTTTTGGGCTGCGACCAACTTGGCGAGCCTGGCAACGAATCCCCGGTTTGTGCCACAAGCGAGGACTGTGGCGACGGCCTAGTGTGCCTGGACACCGACTGCGTTGCCCCATCTAGCGAAGACTTGCCCAACCCAGCACTCGAGCGTGAAGCCGACGACCTCGGCAAGCTTGGTGTCGAGCGCGACATGCTTGAGTCGAAGGTGGCGATCACAAATGAGGCGCTTGAAGATGCGATCGAAGTTCTCAAGGATGCTAAGACTGACGAAGAGAAGCGGTCCGCCGCTAAGAATAAGTCTAAGGCAGCGGCGGCGCACATGAGTGCAAAGACGGCCCTGAACCTCTTTGCCAAGCGGCACTCTCGCGCTGAACCTACGTTGCCCTAGGAAAAGCGGCGGGCACGAGATGCTCTGGTCTGCGCCAATGGCTCTGTGCCTTCTAATAGATGCCGCGTCTAAACAAATTCCAGTCGCGCAGCCCGGAATAGATAAGCCACAGCTGCATCGCGATGGCGAGCCCCCACAGCATGTCGGCTCCATTCACGATGTCTAGAATCGATGAAACCACGAGTGCGGCAAACCAAGCCGAATCCAGCACCAGAAAGACATGGTAGGGCCACTTCTGCGAAGCTGCCCCTTGCACCAGCAGTAAGCCGCCGAGCACTGCGCTGAATACATCAAAGGGCATGGCCGCAATACCTTCGGCCACGTCGGCCTCGACAGGTAGCGAACCGATAAGAAACAAGATGCCAATGGGCAGAGCCCAGCCTAGACGCTGCTTGAGAACTCCTCGCAAAAGTACTTGCTGCCCAATCCAATCCTTTAGTGCGCGAAATGCGTCTGGCTGCAAACGAAGCACGACTTTGGGGTTTCGGACCGAGACACAGCGCGGTGCAAAGAATCCATCAACGATCGAGAGTTTGGCAAGCAGACTGTCGCGCGCAATCGTGAAGGAAGCCCGCTTGGCCTCGGAGCGCCCTCGCAGTTCGTTCTCGGCTAGGGCGATGGTCCAGGCTGGCGTATCTTTGCTAACTTCGGTGGCCTCAAACTCCTGCAGTACACCGTCATCGTCTTCGCCATCGCCATTGGAACTATTCTGATCACCGTCGTCCATGCCGACTACAATATCGGCCAAGCACTGCCGAGGTCGACACCTTGCCGGCGTGTTTTCGGCCGAATTCCCGACGCTCCGCTTCTCATCGCAACGATGCCTGTGCCCTACAAGCGTGTTCCATGGCGACGTAGGTGCCCCAATCGCTTGCAGTCTGCCTTGCCTCTCGTGCCCCGATCGACTGATAGAGACAATACTAGGGTATACTGTGAGCGGTGTGGATTGGGATTCGTGGGTGGCTCTGGATTCGTATTCGTCTCGCATTCTGCGTGCTGGCGGCACTCGCAGGGTGCCGGGGGGCGAGCGATGAAAAGCCGCGCCCGCTTCGCCTGGGAACGAATGTCTGGGTCGGCTACGAGCCACTCTATGTCGCGCGGGAACAGAAGCTCTACAAAGGCAATCCGGTTAGGCTGGTGGAGTTCTCGTCTGCGACGCAAGTGTTGTCGGCATTCCGCAGTGGTGCAATCGACGCCGCCACGCTAACGCTGGACGAAGCCGTACTCCTGCAAGATGCTGGGTTCCCAATTCGCCTGGTCTTGGTCTTCGACTACTCCTACGGCGGTGATGTGCTGCTCGCGAAACCATATATTGAGAGTGTGGCAGAGTTGCGCGGTAAGCTCATTGCAGTGGAGGACACGGCGCTGGGATCCTACACTCTGGCACTCGCTCTCAAGAAGGGTGGACTGAGCCGGGCTGACGTGATGGTGCAAACCGTCGAAGTGGACAGCCACGAACAGGTCTTTGCTTCCGACGAGGTTGACGCCGTCGTTACCTTTGAACCCGTTCGCACCCGTCTCTTGGCGCAAGGTGCCAAGACGCTATTCTCCAGCCGAGAAGTTCCAGGCAAGATCATCGATGTCCTGGTGGTTTCAGAGAAAGCGGCAACGGTGCACGAAAAACACCTAGACGCTGTGCTTGATGGATACTTCTTAGCGCTTTCGAAAGCGGCAAATCGAGATCAGTCAACACTCGCTATCATGGGGCAGCGCATGCACCTGGCTCCAGCACAAGTCGAGGTCGCACTTGAGGGAATCAGATCGCCGAATCGGGCTGAGGCGCAAGAATTCTTAAGCGGCACAGACATTTCCACCGCCGTGCAGGATGTCGTTAGCTTTATGATCGAGAGCGAGCTATTGGCAGAGGGGACACAAATCCAACTCAGATCATGGCGGGCGGGCGCGGACCAAGGCGAGACATCCCCGTGACAGTTGGAGATTCTCCTACGGAACGAACTGGTCGCACGTGGAGCTTCACCTCTGTGCGGGTACTTCTCCCGATGGTATTGCTGCTCCTCTCAGTGGTGGTGGTGGTTTCGGTCTGGCTTCAAATGCGGTCGCGGCAGGAGCAACTAATCACCCGCAACAATGAAAACGAGATGCGGGTGCTGTTGTTGCAGTTACAGAACTCGCTGAGATTCGCCGCTTCGATGAGTGAATCATCAAACGGGCTGCAGAGGTTGGTTTCGGCGACCGCAAGCGATCCCAAAGTTACCTCTGCTCATCTTTTCAATAGCAGCGGAACCGTGCTTGCTGCGACGCGCGTCGCCGACGTCGGACGTCCGTGGGACGCAGTTGACGGGCACGCAACCGCTGTCGAATTGCAGGGCGCCAGCAAGAGCCTAGTCATTCGCCACACAAAGCATGGTGGTAAGCATCAAATTGTCGGTGTCGCGTCGATTCACTTGGTACCGGGGATAAGGGCGAAGCAAGCGTCGCAAGACGGGCGGCTTGAAATGATTCGCGACTATTCACACGATCATGCGCTGAGTATGGCGGCCGCCGACGCGGCGATCAAGGATCTGATTCTGCGGGTCACGATCCTTCTAGCGTTTATTGCTCTCTTTCTCCACCTGCGAGTGACCACTCGTCTTCGTCGTGTGGTGCAGGCGGCCCGTCAATTTGGGCGAGGGCAAGATGTGGAAACGATCCTCGTATCGGGGTCCGACGAAGTCGCAAGCCTGGCTCGCGAGCTCGAAACAATGGCCAAAGAGCGCGTTGGCCTCGAGGCCCAACTGCGTCAGTCCCAAAAGATGGAGTCCATCGGTTTACTTGCGGGTGGTATCGCGCACGACTTCAACAATCTTCTCACAATCATCATCGCGGGATCCGAGCTAGCCACTCGCATGGCAACCCATGAGGGCGTTTTGGAGAATCTGAAGGACATCGGATCTTCGGCGGATCGAGCAACGGCGCTCACCAGCCAGCTGCTGGCGTTTAGCCGCAGACAAGCGCTAGAGATGACAAACATCAATCTCAACGAACTATGTGAGAACACATGCACGATGCTCGAACGGCTCGTCGGTGACGACGTCGAAATCGTAAGAGAGCTAGATGATGCCTGCGACTTCGTCAAGGGCGATGCCGAACAGCTCTCGCAGGTTCTTGTGAACCTTGCAGTCAACGCACGCGATGCAATGCCTTCCGGTGGCTCGATCACCGTTTCCACAAAGACACTCAAAGTCGGGGCGTCAAAAGCAGGCACATTGGATTTGGAATCAGGAGCGTATGTCCGTCTCTCGGTTGGTGACGAGGGCACGGGCATGGACACGAAGACCGCCGCTCGTGCCTTTGACCCATTTTTCACGACCAAGGAAAAGGGTAAGGGGACCGGCCTCGGTCTCTCGACTACCTACGGAATCGTCAGGCAAGTTGGCGGGGCCATCGAAATCGAGAGTGAATTAGGCAAAGGCACAACGTTTCATATTTACCTACCCCGTGTGTTTGCTGTGAGCCCACTAGCCACCTTGGCCAGTCCGTCAAAAGAAGATCATCCGACTCCACCTGCCACGACCGACGCTACGATTCTCCTGGTAGAGGATGAACCTGACGTTAGGAAAATTAGCGTCAAGATTCTCTCCGAGGCTGGCTATGAGGTTCTCCCTGCTCAGAACTATGATGAGGCGATCGAACACTTTGAGAATCACAAGATGCGAATATCGCTTCTGCTAACCGACGTCGTGCTGGTTGGCAAAGGCGGGCCCGAAATTGCCGCGGAACTGCTCGAGCAGAATGCCAAACTCAAAGTGCTCTACATGTCGGGGTATACCGACGGAGCTCTTGATGTTTCGGGCAAGGTTCCAGACGACGTTGCCCTCCTTCGCAAGCCGTTTCGACCAAAGGGGCTGATCGAATGCGTAGCCAGTCGCCTAGCGGACAATGCGTAGGCGCTTGGCCCTATGCCAGGTTGTAATATCGGGAAACGAACACGCCACTGCCCCGTCTTCGTCTGGCGACGTACATCCAGTGCAAACAGTGATTAACTGGCAACAGCCAAGCTACCGGCGCTAGCGCTTGCTTGCGAACTCGTCGTGCAGGCCAAAGATGCGCGGCGGCTCCGGTTCGCCATCCATGTACTCGGCGGCTTCGAGGCGGCCAACGGTTCCTAGGCTGCGCACCATGACTTTACCGGTATCTGGGTAGCCGCACACTTCATTGGCGTCGTAGTTGCCGGCAGCTAAGTACATCAGGTCTTCGTCGTAGGGGTTGGCAATCTGGTGCGCTGTCTTGGTTCCAGCGGGGCACGATATGCAATCGCCTGGGCCAATGTCTCTAAGAGTTTTTCCGTATCGCAAAACACCGCGCCCCGAAACGATGTAGAAGACTTCGTCTTCGTGAGTATGCCAGTGAAATGGGCAACCAACGCTGCCCGGAGGCAAGCGGTTCATGACCATGCCCAAGCGCCCGCCAGCCTCGCGCATGTGCGGCGTGAGCACTTGATACTCGCTCGCCCAAGGCGCGCTCGCATCGCCGCCCTCTACAGGAGCGTCGGCAAGATTGGTAACGGCCTCAAATTTTGTGCTCATGATAAGTGCCCCTCGGTTCGCAATGGCCGTCATGACGCGGATGTCCCCGCTAATCGTCGTCCTCATCGAGTTCGATGGTGAGGTCCGAGGCCGCATCTTCAAAGAAGCGAATCGTTCCCGAATCGCAAAGATACGCGCGATCATCGTCGGCATTAACGGCAATGAAACCACCTGCGTCAATCTCACCTTCTTCAATGTCACCTTCAATGGCTACGACGCGATAGCCCGCTTCTAGCTCGCCGTTGGGGTGAAGGTCACCGAGAAATTCCTCCATTGCATCGTCATCAATTTCGTCGACCTCAAGCACTCGCATAAAGAGTGGGCCCATCGCCTCGGAGTCGATGACGCGTACGTTTTTACCCAGGAACTTTCCAAAATTTCCGTATCCACTCATGACTTAATTATACGGAAAATTTGTGTCGAGTTCTGTAGAGCGGCGCGGCCTCTCAATGTCGGCGAGTTCAAAAAAGTGCGCTACACGGTCGGGTGGGGCGGGCGTTACCTCAACTGACGAGACAACCTATGCCCAACTCGGACGCAGGGTTGCTTTCTCACTTGCTACTGCGAGAATCGTGCGAAGGGGAGATGCGAAAAGGCGCCTGAAGACAGGCGCCGGCAGACAGACGCCGGCAGACAGACGCCGGCCGCTCGATTAACCGGTATTGCGAAGCCCTTGGGCAACGCCGTTCAGAGTTGTTCCTAGCGCTTTATCCAGTAGCGCGATGGTCGCCTCATCGCCAGCGGCATCGCGCTTGCGGCGCAAGAGACTCACTTCCATGACGCTTAGTACATCGAGGTATGGGTTGCGCAACTCCAGCGCGGTTTGCAATAGGCTGTGCTCACCCTGAAGCGGGCGGTCGCGAATTGCCTCGACGGCAGCAACCGTCCGATCAAACTCAGCACGAAGCTCGGCAAAGAGCGCCTCGTCGCCACCAAGCTCGCGCACGTAGAGCTGTGCAACTTGCAAGTCGGCTTTCGAGCACACCATCTCTACTTTGGAGATGAGGTCGTCAAAGAACGGCCAGTGCTTGGCCATGTCTTTAAGAGTCTGCAAGTCGGCGGGCGATTGCATCATCTCGTGCAATGCAGTGCCGACGCCCAACCAGCCGGGCAGCATCAGGCGAATCTGTGTCCATCCAAAGACCCACGGAATGGCGCGAATGCCCGACATGGTGCCGCTCTTCTTTTCGCGATACGCCGGTCGAGATCCAAAGTAGACGTGGGCGAGTTCGCGAACCGGTGTGGCTCGCAAGAAGAGTTGGAAGAGACGATCGTCGTCGTAGACCATGCCGCGAAAGACCGGAAGTGCCGAGTCACTGAGCCGCTCGATACAATCGCGGTAGCGCGCTTGGTCGTCCTTGGAAACTGCATCGCGCCAATCGGCAAAGCCCGCCATAAGCGTTCCGGTGAGCATGACCTCGAGGCTTCGCTCGGCGATAAACGGCAGTCCAAACTTTTGCGAGATAACTTCGCCCTGCTCGGTAATTTTGATCGAGCCTTGGAGCGAGCCTGGAGGCAAAGCGGCCAAGGCAGTGAACACCGGTGAGCCACCACCGCGCCCAACCGTTCCGCCGCGGCCGTGAAACATGGTGAGAGCAACGCCGGCCTCTTTGCACACGGCAGCCAGTTCTTCTTGCGCCCGGTACAGTGCCCACGATGCTGGCAAAAGCCCGGCGTCCTTCGCCGAGTCCGAGTAGCCAAGCATCACTTCTTGGCGCATGCCTCGACAGCGCAACTGCTTCATGTAGACAGGGTCTGAGAAAAGTTCTGTCATCACCGAAGCTGCGGATGCCAAGTCATCACGAGTCTCGAAGAGCGGAACCACATCGATGCACGACGACGGCTCTTCGCTGCCAAGGTCGACAAGGCCTGCCTCACGACCGAGAATTAGCACGCGAAGCAAGTCGTCTGCGCTTCTCGCCATCGAGATGATGTAGGTCTCGGCGGCTTGCGGAGCAATTTCCTTTTGGATCTTTGCGATGACCTGAAAGGTGCCAAGCACCTTTGCGGTTTGCTTATCGAGCGGTGTGCGGCGACTTGTAAGCGGACGACGGCCAAGAAGTTCGCGATGCAGGGCAGCTCTATCAAACGCCGGCTCGCCGATGCTCTTGGCAATTGCCGCCAATGCTTCGGTGTGCACATCCGAGTCTTCGCGAACGTCGAGTACGTAGCCCCAAAAGCCTTGCAATCGAACTTGCTCGAGAAGCGGTCGCAAGAGCCTATCCATAATGCCGCTCGCTTTGGCGGCAACCATGGCGTCGCGAAGCAGCATGAGGTCGGCCTCAAACTCTTTGCTGCTTGCATAGGCTGCAGGAAAGTTGTCGTGCTGCTCAAAGTGCCTCGCTTTGAGTGCATCGGCCGATTGCTCGAGACGCCTTCGCATAAACTGCAGTTTGAGGCGAATCGGTTCATCGCTGCTAAGACGCCCATGAGATTCTTGAATGCTTGGAAGCGCTTTGGCATCAATGAGCAGCGACGCGCGCAACGCGGGCAACTCGGGGCTAATGCTGGACGATAGCGAAAGCCGTTTGAAGAGCTGACGCAAGACTGCCGAGTACTGGCCAATGACGCCGTGGGCGTTGTAGCGAGCGGTTGCCAGCGTGACCTTCGGCGTCACAAAGGGATTGCCGTCTCGGTCGCCGCCAACCCAACTTCCGGTAGAAAGCGGTGCGCTCTCGGCAAGGGGTCGCGCAAAGCACTTTTCAAATGCCTTGCCCACTCCGTCGGTAACCCGAGCGACAGCGTTTAGCAGCCTGTCTTCGAGGTACCACTGCACCGTGCTCACCTCGTCCATGACGCGAGGCCGATCGTGACGCAGCTCGGAGGTGAGCCAGAGAAGTTCTACCTCCGAGGCGAGGTCGCTTTCGATCTGCAGTCGGTCGGCACTTCGCGCTCCATCGCGTGCGAGCAAGAGGTCGGCAACGCGAGCTTGCAGAGCCAGGACAGTTCGTCGCGTAGACTCGGTTGGGTGCGCCGTAAGCACGGGCCGCACATCCAACTTGCCAATCATCGCCTCCACTTCGTCGGCGCTCCTGCCCTGCGCTTTCAGCTCTTCTAGCGTCCAAGCAATCGAGGCCGGCTGGGCAGACTCGTCGGGGTTGTGCGATTGAATGCGACGCACGCGATGAACTTGCTCGGCAGTGTTGATGAGCAAGAAGAAGAGTGTGAAGCCCCGTGACACTGCGGCGGCTTGTGCAAGTGGCAAGCTATCGACCTGGCCAAGCAGCGCGCGAAGATCGGGCGCGCCATCTTCTTCGTGACGACGACTGCGGCTCGATGCCCGAAGCGACTCGACCGCTTCAAAGACTGCATCGCCTTCGAACTTGCGAATGACTTGGCCGAGTGTGGTCGCCAACCAGCGAACATCCTCGGCTAGTGGCCTATCTTGCTCCCGCGACAACTTCTTTGGGGTCATGCCGACAGTCTAGAAGTTGCAGTGCCCACTGTCTTGTCGCTAGCAGCATTTCCGCACGTTGTGAAAACGAACGCCGAGTGTGCCGTAAAGCGAATTGCTTTTGCCCAACTGCGAGCTTGGCACGAGCGGTGCAAACACGCTCGCTGCCATGCCGATATGAGGCGGGCTAAAGGAGCATCATGCAGATCGCATTCACTTACAACTTGCGCAACAGCGACGCCGAAGAAGAGGCCGAGTTTGACTTGCCAGAAACCGTCGAGGCCATTGCCTCCGCTCTGCGCCGTGCAGGACACGACGTCAACCTCGTTGAGGTCTCGGGACCAACCTCAAACCTCGTAGCACGCCTTGAAGAGCTGTCACCAGACCTTATCTTCAACACTGCCGAGGGCAGCCACGGTCGCTTTCGCGAGGGCTTTTACCCAGCGCTCTTTGAACAACTCGGAATGCCCTTTACCGGCTCTGATGCCTACGTGTGCACAACCACCCTCGACAAGCGCACCACCAAGATGTTGCTCGATGCCCATGGCATTCCAACACCGCGTTGGCGCTTCGTTGACAAGGTCGAGCAACTGCGCGGTCTCTCGCTGCGATTCCCCGTCATCGTAAAGCCCAACTTCGAAGGTAGCTCTAAGGGCATCACCGCCGATTCGGTTGCCGAAGATATGGAAGCGCTCACCGCTAAGACCAGTTCACTTCTGGAGAAGTACCCGATGGGAATTCTCGTCGAGGAGTACATCACCGGTCGCGATCTGGTGGTTCCCTTTCTCTCTGGAGCATCTCCAGAAACCGGCGGCATTCTCGAGCCAGCGGTTTACAACTACCGCCCCGAGTACGTCCAGGACAAGCGCTTTCCGGTCTACGACTTCGCCATGAAATCGTCGGGCTTTAATGCGGTCTCGATCCAAATCCCGGCCGACATTTCCGAGGAGACGCGACGCAATGCCATGAAGATGTCGGACCGAGTCTTTCGCTTCTTGGGCATTCGCGACATGGGCCGCGTGGACTTTCGCGTCACCGAAGATGGCGACCTTTACTTCTTGGAAGTGAACGCCTTGCCGAGCCTTGAACCGGGCGCATCGATCTACCTTGCCGGTGCCCTCGCCGGGCTAGAGCGCATGGACCAGGTGCTTAATACCATCGTGCAAAGTGCCTCTGAGCGCCAGCACAACGCGATTCCGTACCCATTCGTCGCCGCTTCAGAAGCCCGAGCCCGGCAATAAATGAAACGTCAAAGAGCCCGAGCGCTTGGCCTTAAGGTCGGCGACTTTCGGACCGGCAAGAACAATTGCATCACCGATGTTGCCGGCGTGCACGTGGGTCACTCCACAGTGATCCACGGCGATGGCGATCGGGATGTGGGCGTAGGCCCGGCGCGAACCGGAGTGACCGCCATCTTGCCTCGCGCCAGCAACGTCTTTCACAACCGCGTTGCTGGTGGCGCCTTTGTTCTAAATGGCGCCGGTGAGATTTCGGGGCTAACCCAAGTGATGGAATGGGGTCTTATCGAGACGCCCATTTTGCTTACCAATACCTTATCGGTTGGCGATTGCTCGTCGGCGCTCGCCCAATTCATGCTCACCGAGTATCCAGAAATTGGCGACACTGCCGACGTCATTATTCCGATTGTTGGCGAGTGTGACGACTCTTGGCTTAACGATGCAGGCGGCCGTCACGTCAAGAAGGAACATGTCTACGAGGCGTTGCGCAATGCCAAGACCGGCCCCATAGAAGAAGGTTCGGTGGGCGGCGGAACTGGCATGCTCACCTGCGGATTTAAGTCGGGCATTGGGACCTCGTCGCGTCGACTTTCCAGCGCCGACGGCGGCTTTGTGGTCGGTGTGCTGGTGATGAGCAACTTTGGCATGATGGACGACCTGCGGGTGCTTGGGGTTCCGGTTGGGAAAATTCTGAACCCGGAGTACTCGAAGCAGGAGACGCGCAGAAAGAGCTACGGCAGCATCATTGCGGTCGTGGCCACAAATGCCCCGCTGCAAACCCACCAGCTCTCACGACTTGCCAAACGGGCTGCGCTTGGCATTGGACGCACGGGCTCGTATGCCGCGCACACCTCGGGAGAGCTAGTGATTGCCTTTTCCACGGCGAATGACATTCCGCGGGTGACCAAGAAGATGGAGTACCGAACTCGCGTGCTTTTGGACCAGCGCATGGACCCGCTCTACAAGGCAACGGTCGATGCCACTGAAGAGGCAATCCTAAACTCGCTGTGCATGGCCGACGATATGGTTGGTGTGGATGGCCACTTCGCGCCTGGGCTCCCTCTAGAGCAAGTAAAGGAGATCATCGCCCAGTCGACTCGGCTGTGGGATGCGGCGGCAACGCCGGCTTCAAACTAGTGCCTGGGCACTAGGACCACTCGCAAAGACGGCCGCGTAGCATTTCGCTCGCGGCCGTTTTCGTTCTTGGCTCGCGGCCGTTTTCGTTTTTGGCTCGCGGCCGTTTTCGTTTTCGACCACCCCTCGGGCTGGTCCATCGCCAGCCCGAGGGGGTTCCGTTCGCCGTGACACTTCCACCCGATACCTAGGAGAAGAAGTGTCAGGACGTCGGTTTAGCCACAGCGCGAGACGCTATTCGTAATCCTCGTCTTCGTCGCCGTCAGAATCCGAGTCCGAGTCGTCTTCTTCGCTGTAGTCGCCCTCGTCGTCACCGCTGTCGGAGTCGTCGCCTTCGTACTCTCCGCTCTCGGAATCATCTTCCTCGTCCCACGACTCGCCATCGGTGCCCTCGGAGTCCATCTCCCCGGCTTCCTCTGCTGCTCCGTTGGTGGTTGAGTTCGGGACAGGTGTGGTGTCCGCGCCTTGAGAAGCGCCTCCACAGCCAACTTGGGCAAGTGCGAAGAGTGCGACTGCGACAAGCCTATGACCAGTCATTATTCTACGTCCTCCCCTTCGTCATCGCCCATGTCCTCGTCTTCGTCCATCTCCTCTTCATCGAGATCTTCGTCCTCGTCGTCCATGTCATCGTCCTCGTCATCCATTGCCTGGTCGGCAGCGGCGGCAGCGGCGGCGGGAACGTTCAACTCTTGTGCTGGCTCAGCAGTAGGCGCTGGCTGCGTCTTAGCGGTCTCAACGACGTCGGCGGCAGCGGCGTTTGCCGCAGGCTCGGTAGTTTTCTCGGCGTCGTCCTTCTTCTTGGAACAACTGGTCGCAAGTGCGAGGCTTGCGACGGCAAGTAGAAATGTTCTGCTCATAGCTTCTTATCCTTACTAGTGGCCTCGTGCTTTGAGGCGAACACGGGCTAGTGCATCTGCTGTGCCCAAAACTGCGAAAGGCTTTGCTGCGGTAGTTCTAGGGTTAGCCGTCCCGTCCTATGTGGCATTTGGCTACATGGGGAGTTTCATCGCGGGGCAGTTCGCATTTGCAGCGCGTGACATTGGATCCGGAGATGACCTAAACACTCTGAAGCTAATTCTTTTTTGACGAATCCGCGCCGCCACCATCAGGCGATGCTCACCGATGATGAAGAGCCGGCTTGAGCGGGACTGGTCTTGTGAAACTGGTTTGGTGCACAATTTCGCACTTGGGTTTCGCGCGCTAGGCGTGTATTGGTTTAGAGGTGGTCCCAAAGCCCTTTACGGCGGCTCCGTTTTACCCGCCGGTGCCGCATGCTGATCCGAACGTTCGGGCACGGCCGATTCGCGCCTACGCCCAAGTTCGCGGCTATACATGTGGCTTTGCATCGGCGCTCACGGTGCTTCACAGCTTTCAGCGCAACGTGCCACCACGCGACCTCTACGAGCGTCTAGGCACCAATCGCGAAGGAACGGGGCAAAGCGCCATCGTTCGCGAGCTTCGGCGCTCAGGGGTCTCGGCCAACCTTCGCTACGACATGGACTTTGCCGCTCTGCGCCGCAGCATCGACGCGGGCAAGCTCATCATCGGCTATCACCACCGGGTCGAGCACTGGGTTGTCATCTACGGCTACGGCCTTGCGCCCGAGCGCGTCTTTGTCGCAGACCCGGTGATCGAGTGGCGCAGCGAGCACCTTTGGGAGCAGTACGGGCCCAAACTCGCCGACTTTGGTATTGTCTGTTCTCCGCGCCGAATTCGCGCGCGGGTGACAGCAAACCATGAACGTCGCGATCGTATTTGACTCCACCTTTCCGGCCGATCCTTCGTATTACGACGAAGTCTATGACGAGGTCATGGCTCCGGGCTTTGAGGGCGAGCCAGACCCGGAGTATCAAATTGCTGGTGCGCTTCGAGAGTGCGGTCACACCGTAAAGCTTCTTGGCGCTCACGACGATCCGATGGCGGTGATGCACCACCTTCGCGAAGAGCCGGTCGATATGGTTTGGAATTCTTCTGAGGGCTTTGGCACCATCGATAGCCTCGATTTCTTGCTGCCTGCCCTGCTCGATGCCGAGGGCGTGCCCTACACGGGAGCGAGTCCGCAGTGCCTAATGGTCACGCGCAACAAGGCAATGACCAAGAAGGTGCTCGCGCATCACGACATCGAGGTCCCGCGCTTTCTGACGTATCGCATTGGCGAAGGCTTGCGTGAGGACGAGGAATATTTCTTTCCCGCGATTGTGAAGCCGATGCGCCTTGATGCGTCGCAAGGCATTTCGAAGGCGTCGGTTGTGTACGACCGCGAGGCGCTGGAGCAGCGCGTGCAGTTTGTTCACGAGAAGCTGCACGATGCGGCGATTGTCGAAGACTACATTGAGGGTCGCGAGCTCTATGTCTCGGTGATGGGCAACGGCGACGACTTAACAATTTTGCCAACGGTTGAACTGCTCTTTGACCCGGATAAGAATAAACCCGAGGATCGGATCGCGACCAAGAAGAAGAAATGGAAGGACCAGTACGGCGCGAAGCCAAAGGTTCGCCAGGTCTTTGCTCGGCCGATTTCTGCGGTTGCGAAAGAGCGGATTGAGCACACCTGCACCGCGGGGTTTCGAGCGCTTTGGTTGCGCGACTTCGCACGCTTTGACCTGCGATTGGATGACGAGGATAGGGTTTGGGTGCTGGAAGCGAATGCGAATCCGTATCCGAGCAAAGGGCACGAGATTGCGAACGCCGCGAAAAAAGCCGGCCTGGAGTACGCCGAGTTCGTCGAGACGATACTGCAGCTCGCTGCCGCTCGCGTGGCGTAGCTTCCGCCCCGACCGAGGAACGTTGTTCGGTCGAGGCCAAGGTGGGCGCTGGCGGGCCTCGCATGAGGCGAATCGGGCCGATTTCGAGACTCAATCCGGCCGTTTTAGGCCGCGTTTTCCGTCCGTCACGGACACCAGACGCAGCGAAGCCCGCCAAGGTGTGCGCCCCAGCAAGCGTAGACCGTGAAACCTCCGTCAGTTCAGAGTTGTTCGCAGCGAGCGCCAAACTGACGCGCGATTTGATACGTGCCAGCTGGAAAGATAACGCTGGTATCACCAGCGATAAACGCTTTGCGCTTTTCCTGGTACTCCTTGGCAAAACTCTTAAGCCTCGAGAGCGCTTCGATGCGCCGCCATTTGTCGCGACACGCCAACCTAGGATTGATGCCCCGCTTTGGAGCGGGCATCCTCGGTGAGCCGTAGATACTCTGCGCCTTCACCGCCGCCGCGCCCATAAACGTCTTTTTCTCGCTAAAGGCCAAGTCGCGGATTTGCTTCTCACGCGCCGATGCCGCTCGCATAACGACACCGTCGCAAAGCTGCTCTTGCTCGCCAATCGGCGGCGGCGTCAGTATTAGCTCCGCTTTGTCAGGAAGCTTGCCGCCCTCGTCCTCGCTGCGAAAGAAGAACTTGGGCTTGATGGCACGATAGCCACCCTTGCGAAAAATTCGTACGCCTGGCCAATCGCCTCCATGCGAAACCAGCATTGCCTGCGTTGGGTTTGCGAGTGCGTATACCGTCTTTGCAAGGACATCGGTCTCGGTGGTGAGTGCAACTTGGCTGGTTTGATCGCCCGCGCTAAAGAAGTTTTCCCAGCGCCCGTGAAAGCGGTTAAGGGAGCGAGCCAGCTGCTTGTTGAGCTCTTCGGTGAAGACCGGAACCAGGCCTTCATAGTCGGTGACTATGATGTGGTAGTGGTTCGACATAAAAATCACGCTGTGCACTACCAGGCCCGAGCGTTTCTGGGCGATTGCCAAGCAATATCGGATGCATGCGTTTACGACCTTTGATGGCCGCAGCAAGTACATTCGCTGGGTTGTGCGGCGTGTGAGGAGGTAGGTGGTGCCTTTGAGGATCTGTCGGGGCTTCATGCCGCACGTATCGTGAAAACGGCGGCGTGGTTGCGTAGAAACGTTCCTCGGTCGGGATTTCGGGATTTCATTCGGCTCGCTAGCGCTCATAGCCGCTCAGCAAATCCATCCAGAAGATCGCGCCATCCTCATCGAGGTAGACGACAAGGCGATGTCCAGAAGCCTCCACGACGGTCACAGGCTGACCGTTGATTTCAAACGGTATCAAGGCATACCAGAATTTGCGTTCGGCTTCGGTGGCGGGTCGAGCTTGCCCATCCGCTATCAACGCGAGAATTTGCAGGAACGAGGCCGACCGCAAAAGTGCGCTGCGATGCTCACTCCTGTACGTGCGCATTGGCATTTTTGTAACACCATCGCCGGTAGAAATGATCGAGGTTGAGGGCGTGCCGAGCGTTGCCAGCTCACTTCGACCTCCTATTCGGTCCGCCTCTAGAAGAGCCTGATAAAGCGCCGCCCCAGCAATTGACACATCAGACAAACCCTTAGAGTCGGAATCGCCTGCAGCAATCGAGCGCAAGTCATTCATCACCTTTGTCTCCACCTCCGAATTCGGCACCTCGGCGCCCCAGGGCCGAGCACCCGTGTTCGCACTGACATCGGGCACCATGGCTAAAGAGAAACCTTCGTCTTCAATCGCTTGCTGCATCGCAACTGAAGTCGGGCAGGTGCTCCAGTTCTTCAAGATGTGCTCGCCAAGCGAACCACTGCGCTCCAGCGAAACCAGCTCTTCAAGATTCGGATCGGTTTTTCCGAGCCGAGTGCTAGCGTGTTGATAGGCCCGCAGAGTTGCTGCCATGGCCTTGGTAGTCATAAGCGGTAAGGTATTTGCTATCTCCGGCGTCTCGATGAGTTGCGCCGCCGAAGCGACGAGCTGGACGGCGAGCAATGGCGCGTCGATGTCATTCTCGAGGATAGGCATAAGCGCATCAGCGCACAAGATCACCGTGATCCCGGGAGCTCCGGTGATGCGCTCGGCAGCACGTATAATCTCCTCCTCCTCAGGCGGGGACTCCGAATGAATCGCCTGCACGAGCCCAACAATCCCCTTCTCTTCCTCTGCAGAAAGAGGCACTCGCTCGCTCTCGCCTTCAGTGTCTTCCGCAACGGACGTCGGCGAAGCGACAGAACTCTTCGGTGTCGCGGCACTTCCGCAACCGATGACTGCAGAGAATAGAAAGCACGCAGGAAGCGCTAAGAATTTGTCTTTAAACAAGCGTTTACAATGCATCGAATTCCTTGCAACCTAGCACGCAACGTGCACGCGTGATAATGCCGATTTCTCGTCGCGAAGGAAGCAAGCGGCTGTCGGAGACAGCTACCGAAACGGCCCCTTCGACTCTTCACCTGGATTCACCAACGTGAAGCCATCGATCGTCCGCAGAGCCGGTGGGTTTGGAAAGAAGGTCTCGGCAAAGCCGCAGGATGTGCATACCCACAACTCTGCGCGAAGCGCTCTTAAGTTGGTCCAGTGCGAGAGTGGAAAGCCTTCTTCCAAAACTCCGTAGCCAACTTCCCGGCTCTCACACTTGGGGCATTGCTTGCTTGTCTTCACCTCGTAAGTGTAGCTGTGAATGCGCAGCCTCGGCCTTGCGGGCCACTCACGTTAACGAGACGAGCTAGAACGCCCAGGCAACCTCGGCATCGAGAAAGAGATGCATTGCGAGGCTATCTCCAACCGAGGTCGCACCGGCACCGGAGACGCCAGAGTAGTCGAGGACACCATCGCCAAGTCCTACCTGCATGGCAACACCGCCTCCAAGACGAGCATTAAAGCCATTGCTCCAAAACCACTGCCAATCCGCAGAGCCTTCGGCAAGCAAGGCGCGGTGGCTGTAGCTCTCTCCAAAAATATCGTCAAACGAGTAGGACAAGAACTGTACAGAGGAATCGATGATCCAACCGCCAGACATCACGTCTTGCCCCTGCAGCGCATACTGCCCTTGAGCACCAAAGGATGACATCCTCGAGCCCAAGAAGCTCATCGTGGAAAGAACGGGGCCGGCAGCCATACCCTTGTTTAGGCGAAAGCTTGCGCCAGCCTGAACACCACCAAAGAAAAGATAGAACGGGTTCGACGTCACGTTCACCTTGAACTCTTTCGAGCTTGATGGTGTCTCGACTGAGACTTCTTCTTGATCGCTGGAGATGCCCGACGTCGTTGTGGAATTGGCGTTTGCTGTGGTTGTCGCTACGAGGGAAACGAAAAGGAGAGAAGCTAGAGCAGGGAGTTGCATGATGTATTCTTTCTGTTGGGGGGTCGGCCTAATTACGCTCCCCTTCTCGACGACTCCTCGCCCCAGTTGCGCCCCGCAATGAACTTTCTGTTCGCGGCTCTTCTTTGCACCGCAGGCGCCTAGCTCGATGAAGTAGAAACTAATCCCAAACCATCCAGATGGGGTTCGCCCCGATCTTCTCAAGCAGGTAGTCGATAAAGACCCGCACCTTGGCGGTGAGCACATTGGATTTCGGATACACAAGCCACAGGAGCGTCTTCTCGTTAAGCCAATAGTCTGGCAAGACGCGCACTAGGGAGCCATCAACCAGCTCCTGATGAACGCTCCACAGAGAGTTTATCGAAATACCAGCACCAGCAACCGTTGCCAATTTTTGGCTAAGGCCATCGTCTACAACCAAGCGACATTCACTTTTTCGCGGGTCAAAGCTACCTCGCTTCCCGCTCGAATCAATAAGCTCTTTCACTGCGTGATCACGAAATCCTATTAGTTGATGCGATACGAGTTCTTCTGAATCTCTCGGGATTCCCATTCGTTCAAGGTAACTCGGCGATGCGCAGAGGATGCGCCGATCATCTGCAAGCTTTCGCCCTTTGAGACTTGTGTCTTCAAGTACCGAGTTGCGCAGGGCCAGATCAAAGCTCCCTTCGATGAGATTGAATTTTGAGTCGGAGAGTCTTAGGTCAAGGGTAATGCCTGGGTGCCGTGCTAAAAACTCGGGCAAGAGCGGAGCGATGTACAGTTGCGCGAAGCTGCTGGGCGCTGTGAACCGCAAGGTCCCCGATACAGTCGCTTCGCCGTGCCCCAGAGCGGCAAGCGCCGCGCGCTCTTGCGCAAGCATCTCCCTGGCAAATGGCAGAAACTCTGCGCCCTCCAGGGAGAGAGAGACTCTACGAGTTGTTCTGTGCAACAAGTCGGCGCCAACTTCACGCTCAAGCTTTGCCAGCCTAGTACTTGCCACAGCCGCAGCCAATCCGAGCTCTCGTCCAGCCGCGCTGATGTTTCGCTTCTCGGCGGCGAGAACAAAGAGGCGAACACTTTCCAGATTCAATAGATTATCTCCAAATCACGAATTGTGAACTCGAATCTTAGGCGTTTCTTTCTCAAATAGGAATAGTAGTTTAGGGGGACAGAAGCAGTGACTGCACGCGCAGCCAAGCACAGGAAAGAATAAAAACACTATGAAAGCAATCGGTTACACAAATTCAGGTTCCATTTCCAACCCAAACGCCCTAGTTGAGCTTGAGCTTGAGGCTCCCAAGCCCGGTCCACGCGATCTCTTGGTCGAAGTGCGCGGCGTCTCCATGAATCCGGTCGACGTCAAGGTGCGCGCCAACATGCAGCCCGAAGGTGGCCCAAGGGTGCTTGGTTACGATGCCGCCGGTGTCGTGAAAGAAGTTGGCTCCGAGGTCACCCTCTTCGCCGTGGGCGACGAAGTCTTCTACGCAGGAGATTTCACCCGCGCTGGCAGCAACGCGGAGCTTCAAGTTGTGGACGAACGCATTGTCGGTCGCAAGCCAAAATCACTGAAGTTTAATGAAGCCGCTGGCATGCCACTCACCTCAATCACCGCGTGGGAAATGCTCTTTGACAGCTTTGGCGTTCGCGAAGGCGAAGGCAAAGGAGAGGCTCTCCTTGTCATCGGCGGCGCGGGTGGCGTTGGCTCGATGCTTATTCAGCTTGCTAAGAAACTCACCGGCCTAACCGTTATCGCAACAGCCTCGCGCCCCGAAACCACCGAGTGGGTAAAGAAGATGGGAGCCGACCATGTCGTAAATCATCGCAACCCACTCAACGACGAAATCAAAGCGCTAGGCATCACCCCACGCTACGTCGCCTCCCTCACCAACACCGAAGATCACTTCTCGGCAATTGTCGATCTCATCAAACCACGAGGACACATCGCACTCATCGATGATCCTCAGGCTCTCGATATTCTTCCACTCAAGTTCAAGGCCCTCTCGGTAAGTTGGGAGTTCATGTTTACTCGCTCGATGTTTCAAACCGATGACATGGACGCGCAGCACAAGCTTCTATGCCGGCTTGCCGACCTTCTAGACGATGGCACCGTGCTCTCGACGGTCACGGGGAATGGAGGCGCGATGAGTGTCGAGACGCTGACCAAAACTCACGAGCTTCAAGAGCGCGGAACTGCCATTGGCAAAACGGTACTGGGCGGCCTTGCCTAGCTAACTCTCGCACTCGGCGCAGGCGGGTCGCACCGCCGCGTCAAGGAAGCCGGCGTTTCGAGACATCAACCCCGCCTACAACTCGGTATTCCAGCTAGACCAACTCAGCGTAGGCCTGGTAATCCCAATTGAGAGTTACTCGCAATCACCCGTTCCCTCGATGAAGCACCAGGTCGAGCGGATTCAACGGGTCGAAGAGCTTGGCTTCGCCGCGGTATGGCTACGAGACGTTCCGTTCATTGTTCCCTCGTTTGGCGACGCCGGCCAAGTCTACGATCCCTTTGTCTATCTCGGTGTGTTAGCCGCCCAGACCGAGCGTATTGCGCTTGGCGTCTCAAGCATCGTCCTCCCCTTGCGTCACCCAGCACACGTTGCCAAAGCCGCCGCAAGCGTCGATGTGCTCTCGGCAGGCCGGCTCCTTCTTGGTGTTGCCTCTGGTGATCGTCCCGAAGAATATCCCGCGCTAAACCTCTCCTTCCCCGATCGGGGAGAGCGATTTCGCGCGAGCTTTGAGTACATCAGGCGCATGGGCGAGAAAACACCGGCCTTTGACAATCTCTACGGCGCATCTCGTGGTGGTATCGATATGCTGCCAAAGCCTTTTGGTAGCTCGTTGCCACTCCTCATTACCGGCGGAAGCCAGCAAAGCCCCGAGTGGCTTGCTCGCAACGGAGATGGATGGATGATCTATCCGCGAAGTGCTGAGCAACAAGCACAGAGCATTCGTGATTGGCGTGCGCGCATAGAAAGCATTGGTGGGCAACCGAAGCCCGTTATGCAACCGCTCTACATCGATTTGGCAGAGGACCCAAATGCCTTGCCACAGCCCATTCACCTAGGGTTGCGTCTTGGCACTCAGCATTTAAGAACATACCTTAATACGGCCCGCACAATTGGAGTAAACCACGTGGCGCTAAACCTGCGTTTCAACCAGTCCGACGTTGAAGAAACTCTTAAGCGAATCGCAGGTGACGTACTGCCACACGTTTCTCAATAGAAAGAAGGCAAACGATGACAAAGACAATCCTTATCACCGGCGCAACGGATGGCATAGGCCTAGAAACCGCCCATAAGCTCGTATCGCTAGGCCATCGCGTACTCTTGCATGGCCGCAACGCGGCAAAACTTGAGGCTCTGAGAGAAGAGCTTACGACACTTGGCACAGGAGCCACTTTTGAAAGCTACCAATGTGACCTTTCAAACTTCGACGAGGTCATCACCTTTGCAACTGCGGTCGCCAACAATCACTCCAGCCTTGATGTTCTCATTAACAATGCTGGAGTTTTCAAAACCTCAAATCCGAACAATTCGGATGGTCTCGATATTCGTTTCGCCGTGAACACGATCGCTCCATACCTACTTACCAAACGCCTGATGCCACTACTTGGCACGACAGCGCGTGTCGTTAATCTCTCGTCCGCTGCACAATCCCCCGTGGACCCCGAGGCGCTTATCGGAAGCCGAGCGATATCCGAGACGCAGGCGTACGCGCAGAGCAAGCTGGCACTCACGATGTGGTCGCGCGCAATGGCCCTTTCTCTCGGTGGCAAAGGGCCATCAATTATTGCTGTCAACCCAGGCTCCATGCTTGGTACCAAGATGGTCAAGGAGGCCTATGGCGTTACTGGCGGGGATGTTCAGGTAGGCGCAGACATACTCACGCGCGCCGCACTAAGCGACGAATTCACAGACGCTTCTGGGAAATACTTCGACAACGACTCGGGACAGTTTGCCTCACCTCATCGCGACGCACTCGATTCGGCGAAGTGCAACACCGTCGTGCGCCTCATCGAGGCAATCATCGCCCAGGCAAGCTAGTCAACGCGCTCGTAACCAATGTCGGTAAGTGCCGCGATGTCCAACGAGGTTGGCTCGGTGCGAAAGCCGCCCGGCCTGCTCGGATCCATAAGTACCGGAACCCCGTCGATTGCGACCCCGGATTCATAATGTGTTCCGCTCGAGGACAGTGGCACGTCCCCACCATAGTCTGCCGTGGCACTTGGGCCAGTAAAGCGTATCGGGCCGGTTGCCTGCAAGGTGACGAACGCATCGGATGTGCCAAAGCCAAGAACATGGGCAAGCTCGTGCATTGTCACCGAGTAGAAATCGGTGATGCCTAGAGGGATATCATCGGCTGAATCGAAGGTTTCATCAAAGAAATACTCTTGGCCACAGTCAAAGCTTATCCAGCCTGTCCAGGGCTGAAAGTCGGCTCCTCGATAACGGAGATTCAGAGCATTTCTTAGCTCGGAATCGGAAACACTTGCCAGCGCTGCGGCGTGATTTGAGATTGCATTGGTTCCTCCCGGCCCATCGATCTCCGAACACCCAACGAACACCAAGACGTCGTCAATTTCGCGGTCGATTTCGAAGGTGATTCCCTCGCCGTCTGGGTTTTGCGGGTCTCGGGTCCGCACCGAGGTCCCAGAAGGGATGCTTGGAAAGTCGTCTCCGAGCAACCGCCCCCACGAGACTGCAGCCGCTTCGAGAGTGCGGCGACGCGCTCCATCAGCGAAGAACCCGGTGGTGTCGTAGCGATAGTCAAAGTCGATCTGAAGCTTGACGGTCGGCTCGCCAGGCGTCGCATCCGCCAGTGCTCCGGAGTCCCGATCATCCGCCTCATTCGAATCGGCTCCGCACGAAGCGAGCAGTGCAAAACCAGCAATCCAACGAATCATGCTGCCCCTATATCATGCGTCGCTCGTCAGAATCATCGCCCTTATGCGGAGCAAAAACTTCTCCGGTATAGGTTCGTTCCTACCCCCAAAGCCTTGATAGACTAAGTATCCAGGCCAACGCCCCGCGATTCTACGAGTACGGTGAAGAGTAAATGACGCACATCATTTCGACAGCGCAACTTGCGATCGGCCTTCTATTAGCCACAATCCCCGGCTGCTCGCTCTTATTTGATGAAGCCCAAACCGACGGCTGCGGCCCGTCACTCACCGGTACGATCGGCTACTTCTCCATAGATAACGACCTGGGAACGGTCCTAACCGACACGCGAATGGGCGTAATCGCTCAGTCGGTTGCCGTCTCGGATGGTTTGCCGTTTGAACTAGCGACGATAGGAGGCCCACCGGGATGCCAATAAGCGCTACGCGTCCGAGGCGCACAGGGCGGCGTTATTACGCTCGACAGCGATGCGTTCCGCTCAGCTACGTCGGTGGACTTTTGGTTCAAGAGTCCACAACTTCCCAGCGAGACCAATTCGGTCGGGCTGCTCACGAAGGATGGCAGAAACAATGCCATCGGCGACGTAGGCATCCATCTCTTTGATTCTGGTGACACCCCAGGATTTAGAGTTATTCTTAGAGTCCAAGACGTAGCCGAAGCCTACTTCGCGTGCAGCCAGGCGACGATTGCCAAGGACCAATGGCACCATATCGCAGTGAGCTTTGACAGCACTGACGGGGTTGTGATGTACGTCGACGGAATCATGGCAGACAGCGACGCTCAAATCGAAGGGAGCTCCCTTGGATTCATCGACTGTGGCTCGCCCAGTGAGGCTGCAAAGGCCACTCTGGAGCAGAACGATAGAAGCTGGCTGTGGGGCGCGAGCAATGTCTCGGCGCCCGATATTCCCATCGAAAACCCAATGATTGGCGCGGTGGACGAACTTCGTTTTCGAGACGAGAAGTTTACACAGGCCGATGCTCAGGATGTTTACCGTGCAGTTATACAACCGTGAGACTGCATCTCTAGTCAATTCCGCGACATAGCTTGGCGCCCCGCTAGAGTTTGTCCACGGGCACAATTTGCACTTTCCAAGGGTACGAGAGCTCATGCAAACCATGGTATGAGTTTGCATGAAATTAAGAAGTGTACTTAGTGTGGGAACTGCAGCTTTGCTGTGCGTGGGGGTGGGATGCAAGAAGGACGAAGCAAAGTCCGACGATAAGGCGGCGACCGAGGTCGCGCCGAAGGCAACAGACATCAAAGCTGACCCAATCAAGACGGCGGCGACCGAAGTTGCAACGACTCCAACAGAGTCCGCACCGACAGAGCCGGCACCAACAGCAAGCGCTATTTCAAAGGGACTGGCCGAAGAGGGCAACAACCCCAAGCTCGTCGAGCTTGTTGCCGCGTTTGAGACGTGCAAGCTAAGCGCGAAGAACCTAACTTACGAGTGCCGCGACGCGGTGAAGCCGTTCAATGCAGCGGTCGACAAAGTGGCCGACGTGCCGACACTCTTCAATTTCCTAGACGACCCAAAGCCGCACGTGCGCGTTGCTGCGGCAATCGCAATTTCGAATTTTATGCTCATGCAAAAAGCCGAGGGTCGCGAATTCGGTGATCGGCTAGTCGCAGTTGCAGCTCGAGAAACCGAAGCGTCGGTAGCAAGCCTTCTTGGTCCGTCGATCCTGCAGGGTGACTTTAAGAATGCCGAATACCTTGCGGCGGTAAAGTCTTTGGCCGAGACCCACGCACTCGAAGAGATGCGGGCTGGGGTAATCGACAATCTTCCGGTCCAAGATTGGGACACCTTCTTTCCCTTTCTCAAAGAGCGACTTGCCAAGGATAAGTCTCCAATGGTGCGAGAGGCGATTATGTCGTCGTTCTACACATCCGCCAGCAAGGCGGGAGCATGTGATTTCTTTGCCGAGAATCTCGCCGATGCGGATGCCAAGGTTGCAGCGAAAGCTGCCTACAACATCGTGTGGACAAGCGATGCATGCATGGCCAAGTATGATGACTTTCTCGCTGAGTTTGATGCCCGTGTGAAGGCGAGCAAGGCTAACTTTAGCTACCTAAACTCAACCATGTATTTTGCTCAAACTGAGAAAAGCACCGACGAGCAAAAAGCAAAGTTCTTTGGCATGCTAAAGACAATCGTCGAAGACACGAGCCTCGGTGGCATGGACCGCTCCAGCGCTCTCAAGACGATCGGAAAGTACGACCCAGAGGGAAAGAAGTACGCTAAGAAGTTTACCGGCGACTCTGAGCGCTTCCTGGCCGACGAAGCGAAGCGTATTGTCTCGGGGAAATAGCCCTCGTTAAGAGTTCTAAGCACTGCGAAGCGAGGCCGGGATGCATTCCCTCGCGCTTCGACGCCTTACTTTCGGCGCCTTACATCGCCGTGCAGCAAATCGTGGTTGCCCCGAGCCCAATCGCCTCGCCAACAACGTCACCCTCTCCGCTAGCCCCACACGAACGATTGCTCAAGTTGGGAAAGAACTGGATGTTGTTGGCACTTGCAGTTCCATCGCAGAGGTTTGCGTTACCGCCAAACGGGCCAGAACTGGGCTCTAGAGTGTCGAGGATGCTTCCGCAGGTAATGTCATTGCCACTGCGAATGTTGATCTCTCCGCCACAACTCCCAGTCGGAGTACTGCAACTGCAGCTGGCCGCACCACACGATCGCTGGTCATCAATGCCCGAGAAAACAATCTCGCGCTCAGTAAAGTCACCGCTTGGGCACTCGTACTCACCAACTTGTGCAATGCAAAGCTGGCCAGGTTCTTCGAGCAAGGGTGCGCAGCTCTCCTCCGCTCCGCAAGTCGCACTTTGCTCAGCTTCACAGAACAAGTGCTGGCTGGCGAACGCTGCATCGAGAGAATCGTTGGTTGTCGCCGGGGCGCAACTGCCGCCGGTCAAGTTGCCAAATGAGGCGGCTCGGATGCGATCGGCATTGCGAAAGCTACTCGGAAGCGGCGAGCAGGTCGTAGCGTTCGCAAGCGGCGGAATTTGCATCGAGTCGCCAACGCAGCCACCGTTGACCACCTCACAGACATTCATTTCGCAACTTCCATCAGAGCCGTCCCAAGCTTGGATTGTCGCATCCGTGCAGTCCAAGCCCGAGGCGGTGCCGCACTCGCAATCACAACTCCCGCTGGTTTGAATGTCGGAGAAGAAATCACCAAGCGGCTGGTCGTACGCCCCAGCGCATGCAGGTACCTCCTCGCCGGCGAGCACCGTGGCCTGAACAAGAGGGCCGCTCCATTCCTCCGGAATTGCCGATAGGCAAATGCTTTCGCTGGGGTCACATTGGCTACGAGGCGCATCTCCTGCTCCCGAATCCGCAGGCGTTAGGGCTTCACAGGTTTTTGACTCCAAGTTGCAAACGTCACCTTGCGAGCACTCCTGGTTACTTTGGCAAGGATTGGGCTTGGTGCATGAGGCCAAGAAGACTGTGGTGATAAAGAGTAGTGCCGAGAGTGATTTCATTGGTCGATTCCTTTATTGAGGGCTAGCGGGACTTCGTGCCGCGCGCCCCGTATCGGGAATCTAGGTCTGGAGTTGCCTCTTTTCTTGCCAAGACCAAATGCTTGCGAATAACTCACACCTGCCTCGCGTTCGCAGTGCCTATGTTTCGACCAATTGACCTGATTCCATTGTCCCTCCTGCTCGCGTCATGTGGCGCAGCGCCAGTGAATCGCACTCCGCATGCGGACACCGAGCAAACGAAAACTCGCGGCACCGAAGTCGCACAGGAGCTGCTCGCTGGACGCTCAGCGTGCCTGCTCATCACCGATGCCACGGGTACGGCTCTCGTTCGAACAAACGACGAACGCTGCGCAGAACGCTATCGCCCGTTCTCGACCTTCAAGATTCCCAACTCCCTCATTGGGCTCGAAGCCGGCCGTTTAAAAGACGCCGATAGCATTATCGAGTGGGATCCCAAGCAGTATCCACCACAGGAGTGGTGGCCGGCAATCTGGACCGAGCGAGTTCACGACCTGCGCTCGGCGTTTCGATACTCACACGTGCCTTTCTATCGAACACTTGCAGGGCAAATCGGCTACGAAAAACTCGCACAGCAGGTCAAGGACTTTGGCTACGGCAACCAGAACATCGCCGGCAACCTCGACTCATTTTGGCTCGATGGCGAGCTTGCGATTTCGGCCGATGAGCAAATCGCATTTTTGCAACGGTTTTACAACGAGCAATTGGGAGTGTCCGCGCACAGCACTGCAGTGGTGAAAGACATCTTCGTGCGTGACCGTGCTGGTGTGGCAACCTTGAGCGCCAAGACTGGCACCGGAGAAGCCGAAGACGGCAAGACACTCGCATGGCTTGTTGGCTATGTTGAGCAGGCAGAAGCGGTGCACTACTTTGCCTTTAACGTCTCGGCGGATGAGAGCGTCTCGGTGAGCCCAGAGTGGCGAATTGCGACCGTAGAGGCTGTGCTAACCGCAGAGGGCCTTTGGCCAGCACAGGACTAGCGTCTGTTCCGGATCAGATACGAGCGCGCTTAGACGCTTAGGTATCCCGCAGATTCAAAACAAAAATAAATCGCGCATGGCGATGGTAAAGCGTCTAGTCTCGCCGCAATGTCGGAGTGCCTAGATGCCGAAGAGGCGCTTGAGCTTCTAGAGCATCGCTTGTCTAACGCCGTGCGAGCGGAATTTGAGCAGCATGTCGATGGCTGTGAGGCATGCAGGCACTTTCTGGCCGAAGTTGTGCGAGGCCAATCGACGCTGGGAGATTTACCGAGCGTTGAACCAACCATTGCAGATGCCGAACGACAGTTTCGCGCTGGCCAGCAAGTGGGGCGCTATTCACTTATTCGCATCGCAGGACAGGGCGGCATGGCTGTGGTTTATCTGGCCTACGATCCCGAACTCGATCGCAACGTCGCGCTAAAGCTCTTGCGCGGTTCGTCGACCGACAAGCACAAAGACCGCCTGCGTCGCGAAGCACAGGCGATGGCAAAGGTGCACCATGCAAATGTTGCCCAAGTATTTGATGTTGGCAGTCACGATGGCGAAGTGTTTATTGCCATGGAGTTTGTCGCCGGTGAAACGCTAACGTCCTGGCTCGCATCCGAGAAGCGCGCTTGGAAAGAGATTGTAGAAGCATTCGCAGATGCAGGCCGCGGTTTGCAAGCGGCGCATGATGCGAATCTTGTGCACCGCGACTTCAAGCCTGACAATGTATTGATCGCAGAGGCAGACGGACGGGTTTGCGTTTGCGATTTTGGCCTGGTCTCTCCCCTCGGAAAAACCGAGGAGCCGCTTCCAGACAGCAAAGGCAAACCTGAGCAACTCACCCAAACCGGCACCGTCTTGGGAACTCCTGCGTATATGGCACCAGAGCAAATGCTTGGAGAGGCCGCAAATGCCCGAGGCGACCAGTTTAGCTTTTGTGTAGCTCTCTTTGAGGCGCTTTACGAAGCCCGACCCTACGCAGGTGAGACTGCCGACGACGTGCGGGGAAACGCCATTGCAGGGCGCATCAGCGCGGCGACAAATACCACCGTTCCCCAACGAGTGCGCGCAGTGCTTGCGCGGGGACTCAGCGGTGACCCGGCCAAGCGTTTTCCTTCGATACGAATTCTTCTTACGCAGCTAGAGAAAGCAGCGTCGCCAAGGCGGCGGTGGAGATATGGCGTGGCAGCTGCGCTGGTTGCCTCCTTGGGAATTGGCGCCTGGGGGCTGGCTCACAAGTCGGATGCGGCCATTGCGCCTTGTGGCGGGGCGGCGCAGGCTCTTGCTGATGTTTGGAGCGATACCAGGCGGGGCGAGGTACTTGCCGCTAGGCCTTCGCAAACCTCGGAGCCGACAATGCTACAAAGCCTTGCCAGCCGCTTTGTCTCCAGAGTCGACGAGCGAGCAGATGCTTGGACGACGCAACATACCCAGGCGTGCAAAGCAACGCGCGTTCACAAGCATCAAAGCCAAGAGCACCTCGCGCTGCGTATGGCGTGCCTAGAAGAACAGCGCATTGGACTACAGGCATTTCTTGGCGAGGTTGATGCTAGCGATAGCTCGAGCTTAGACCGCGCCGTCCAAAGCCTTGATGCCCTCGCCCACCCACGCGAGTGCGCAAACTTGGCGACACTTGAGAGCCGAGCCCCATCGCTTAAGTCTGCGAACAACTCTGAGTTCACGGTGGTGCGACAAAACATCGCCAAGGTGCAGGCAAAGATGCAACTGGGACAAGCCAGCAGCGCTCTAGCCCTCGCGCAAGAAGAAATGCCGACAGTCCTCGCAACCGGGGATATGCACCTTATCGCCCAGGCACGCACGCAGCTCGCGTCTCTTCTCGAAGAGGCCGGTGCTCTTGGCGAAGCGAAGACCATGTATGAGACGGCGCTTTCCGAGGCCGTCGCCGCAGAAGACGAGATGCTTGTCGCAACGGTCTGGATTGGCCTCGTGCACCTTGTAGGGTACGCGCAGCAAGAGCACGAAATGGCTCGCCAACTCGTCACAGTAGCCGAGGTTGCACTGCGAAGAGTTCCTAAACATGACGCGCTGGCCCTTCGCCTGCGCGGCACCGTTGCGATGCTGGCCAGCTCCGAAGACAAACTCGAACAAGCCGAAGAGGGCTTTCGCGCCGTCTCCAAGGGCTACGAGCAAAGCCTGGGCGCCTTTCACCCACGAACACTTAACGCCTTGCACAACCTTGGCGACGTGCTCCGCAGGCGAGGCAAGCTTGAAGAGGCCCGAGGGATTTGGCTGGAGCTTTTGCGCACGCAGGAAGAGCGCTTTGGCAGGGACCATTCGAGCGTTGCCTCGACGCTCATACAATTGGCCCACGACGAGTACCAGCGCGGCCTAATCCCGCAGGCGCTTGCAAAGTATCAGCGAGCACTCGCGATTCGCGTGCACGCTCTTGGTCCTCAAAGCCCAAAGGTCGCTGCATCCCACACAACCGTCGGATTGGCCCTAAGCGCGACAGGCGATTATTCCGCCGCTCGCGAACACCATTCGAAGGCACTCCAGATCTGGCAGAGCACTCTTGGTCCAAACCACGGAAACGTTGCAATCGCGCTCAACAACTTGGCCAGTACCGAGTTTCGCGATGGCAATCTCGACGCCGCCGAAGCGCTCTACAAACAGTCCTACGAGCGAAAGAAATCGAACCTTGGCGCAACCCATGCCTCTGTGGCGTTTCCACTCTTTAACCTTGGGCTTGTGATCAAAGAGCGAACCGGCGATTGCGAGCAGGCCAAGCTGCATTGGCAAGAGGTCTTGACGATTCGAGAAGCCAGCCTTGATAGCGAGCATCCACATCTCGCGTTTCCGCTTACGAGCCTCGGCGAATGCGCAGTAGAGGAAGGAGACAGCACGGGTGCTCGCAAGCTGCTTGAGCGCGCGCTGTCGATTCGGACGAAGCACCAGAGCTCGGCAGTTGTGACTGCAGAAACGCGCTTTGCCCTGGCCAAGGCGCTGTGGCCAGAGCGAGCGGAGCGCGGGCGAGCGCTCGAACTTGCGACGACGGCACGCGATGCACTCATCGGCCAACCCGAGCAAGACGAGTTTCGCGATAGAATCACGCAGTGGCTTTCCTCGAGGCTACCCTAGGTATGTCGACCGAAGACACCACATCGCTGCGTGACGTTTTTATCGCCGAGCTCAAGGAGCCGTTGCAAGAAGCCTGGGCGCAAACTGACGGCCTTGAGCAGCACCTCGCAACATGCGTGCAGCAAGCGCAACGCACGTGGCCAACACTTGCGCTCGCTACAGAAGAATTCGTACGCTACTTGGCAGCTCGAGCACCTTCCGAGCCAGGTCTTGCTGCACTCGAAGCGATGCACTCCAGCGATTTGTTCTTAGCCTGCGCATGCTGCAGCGGGCAAAGCAATGCACTGCGCGCGTTTGACGAGCACTGCGCTCAAGAGTGGGAGCGTGGGACTGGGCGCTTCTCATTGCAACCCAGCCAGGCAGCAGAAGTACGCCAGGCACTTCGCACTCGCCTCTTTGTGGCAAACGAGCCAGGTGGCGAACACATACGACGCTACTCGGGTAAGGGTGCTATCGCCGCGTGGTATCGAACCACAGCCGTGCGAGCCACGATTGATGCCTTGCGTTCCAGCAATCGCGAGCCTCAAGCACAAAGGCTCGACGACCTGGATGATCACGTCGCACTGGTTGACCTCGAGCTCGATTATCTAAAGCGAAACTACCGACAAGAATTTAAAGAGAGCTTTCATGCAGCGCTGCGCTCGCTCGCTACAGAAGATCGCAATCTTCTGCGCTACCAGGTTATTGAGAATCTCACCCTCGAAGAAATTGGCCGGCTTTACAATCTACATCTCACCTCGATAGCGAGGCGGCTCTCCAAGGTCCGCCTCAAACTTCTCGAGTCGACCCGTGAGCAATTGCAATCTCGACTCGGAGTTGACGATGTTGAACTCGATTCGATCATGCGCCTTATTGGCAGCCGGCTCGACGTGAGCATCGAGGCCGTGCTCGCCCACGCCTCATAGGCCACATCCGTTTTTTTGAGTTTCTTTCGCAAACCACGCAAAACGCAGCGAATGCCATCGTCAAGAGAGTGAAGCCGCCGCCCTTGGCGCACTCATTTAGAAAAGGTATTTCGCTATGAATAGACTATTTAGGCCACTTCAGGCCGTATTTGTTGGCTCGCTCTTGGTTCTCTCGATGGCATGTGGAGGAGGCTCTGGCGGCGGCGGCGGTGGTGGTGGCGCATCGGCTGACGGTGGAACCGGAGGAGGAGGAGGAGGTGCCAAGAAAGCCACAGGCGAAGGCCCCTGCGAATCTGCCGACGAGTGTGTCGGCGATGTTTGCGTCGCGCTTATTGATGGAAACAACCCACCCAACTACTGCACAGAGCCCTGCGGCGACTGCCCCAGCGACTTCTTCTGCGATAGCGAGACCTTTGCCATCGCCAACCTCTCGTTCTGCCGCTTTGGAGACACACCCACCGGGCCCGCACCAACGCCCGAAGAGCCGCCGAGTTTGCCCTGCACAAGCGATGAGAGCTGCGAGCCAGGACTTGTCTGCGCAACCTTCGAAGGCGAGCGCGAGTGCTCACTGCCCTGCACTGCCGAAGAGCAATGCACCATTGAATCGCAAGGCGTGACTCTCGATCTCCTCAACTGTGCCCCCGACCAAACCGCCGGTGAGAATCGCGATGTGTGCTTGCCCGATCCGGACTGCTATCCAAACGTAACTGACTGCATCGTCTTTCCGTTCTAGTCTAAGGTCTCGCCGCCCTTCGCATCTCGTGAACGGCGGCGTGTGCCATCGACTCGTAGCGGCGCCTGGTGCATTGCCTCGTCATGCCCAATAATGGCCGCATGCTCCAGTTGCTAGCAGCCTCGCTCTTGTGGGCGTTCTCCTTTGGCCTCATCAAAGGAGAATTGACGGGCCTCGACCCGCTCTTGGTTTCGCTTGTGCGACTGGCGCTTGCCGCCCTCGCCTTTAGCTTCTTGGTTTGGCACAGCCGGCGCGACTGGCGCCTTGGCACCCAAGCGATGGCCCTTGGCGCGATTCAATTTGGCTTAATGTACGTTTTGTACATCGCCGCCTACGGCTACCTCCCCGCTTGGATGGTCGCGCTCTTCACGGTAACAACTCCCTTCTACGTAATGTTCTTAGCGGCAATTCGCGACCGCCGATTGCCCGCACGCTACATTGTCGCTGTGGTCTTGGCCATTGCCGGTGCTCTCGTAACAGTCGCGAGCGGCCTGCCCGAAGGCGCATCCTGGCAAGGCGTTGCTCTTCTGCAAGGAGCCAACCTCTGCTTTGCCATCGGGCAAGTCTTCTTTCCCGACCTTAAACGAAAAGGCAGTGCAAGCGACGCGACCTTGGTCGCATGGATGTATCTCGGCGCAATGCTCGTCCCGGCAATCGCACTGCTTGTGCGCGGAACCGGAACCGGTCCGCTTCCAGATCAAGGGCAGTGGCTAACTCTTGTGTACCTTGGCCTGCTCCCAACCGCACTCGGTTTCTATCTGTGGAATCAGGGAGCAGCACGGGTGCAAGCGGGTTTTCTCGCCAGCATCAACAACTTAAAAGTTCCTCTCGCCGTCTTCGTATCGTGGAGCGTCTTTGGCGAGGAGGCCGACTACCTCCGCTTTGGCGGAGGGCTAGTACTGCTAGTCGCGGCGCTCTTTGTTGCAGGTCCGGCAACGGCCAAGCGCGCGCGATGATCGTTGGCGTTGCCGCAACGACGCCTTTTCACTCCCTCTTGGGAATTCGAGGGAAGAGCGGCTGTGCCAGCGCAACCGTATGCAAAGGCCAGATGTTGTCAGCCGCTCTCCACTGCAAGCCCTCTGCGCGCAGCGCAAGCCCTCCCAAACTTCGCAAGATCGCGGCCGAAGCATTGGGAAGAAATGGCTCCAAGTGCACCGCAATAAGGCGAAGGCTCTCGGCACAGTGATAGAGGGTTACGGCCACGGTCTCCCAGGCACCAAGTTTTGCCTGCCGCCAAGGCTCCGCATCGGTGATGTAGCGATTGGTTGCGCCAACAAGAGTCCAAATCTCCTTGGCAGCCTTGTGCAGCTCAAATGCATCACAATGGGCATCAACCCGCCCGGGTAGCGCTTCTGCAATCGACACCAGTTCTGCCTCCGCCGGCCCCGAATCGGTTACGCGCACAACACCGTCTTGGTAGCGGCCGATGAGGGTTACAACGCGGCTAAGTAAATTTCCTAGCTGGTCGGCAAGTTCTGAGTTGTGTGTGGATTCCAAAACCTGGCGAGAAAAGTCGCCATCGGCAGTGCTGCGAATGTGCGCGAGCAGGTAGTGTCGCACCGAGTCGACACCGTACTCTGCAACCAAGTCTCGGGGAGATTCGGCATGGCCCTGCGATTTGCTAATCTTCGCCCCACCCTGGGTTAGGTAGCCATGTACGAGAACTTCGCTTGGCAGGGGCAGCCCGGCCGAGAGCAAGATTGCCGGCCAGTACACCGCGTGAAAGCGCGTTATGCCCTTTCCAACGACGTGAGTCCTTTGGTCGCCATTTGCCCAGAACGCCTCATACGCCTGCTCTTCTCCGCCAAATCCCAAGGCGCTTATGTAGTTTGCCAACGCATCGAACCAAACGTAGACAACCTGCGCAGGATCGCCAGGTACGGCAATGCCCCAATCGGCAGCACTCTCGTTTGACCGCGAGATACTAATGTCGGCCAAGCCTTGCTCAAGGGTAGATACAACTTCTTCGCGCACACGCTGCGGCTTGATGCATAGCCGCCCTGCTCGAATCTCTTCAGCCAGTCGCTTGGCGTACTTTGAAAGTCGAAAGAAGTAGTTTTGCTCGCGAACTCGATCTGGCTTAACAAAGTGCTCGGCACACACACCATCGGTGAGATCGGTCTCTCGAACGAAGCTCTCGCACCCGATACAGTACAGCCCTTCGTAGGTATCGAGGTAGATATCGCCAGCAGCCTCGCAGCGCCGCCACAACTCTCGAACCGCTGGCTCGTGACGAGTGTCAGAGCTGGTTTGAATGAAGTCGTCATAGCTAAGATTTAGACATTCTCTTAGGTCAAAAAATCGCTGCGCATTGCGCCCAACGAGCGTCTCGGTGGAAAGCCCCAGTTCTTTTGCTGCCAGAACATTTTTAAGACTATTGTCGTCGGTTCCCGAGAGAAAGCGAACGCGTTTGCCTCGCAGCCGATGATGGCGCGCAAGCACATCGGCCTGCAGGGCTTCCAGCGCAAAGCCAATATGGGGATGCGAGTTAACATAGGGAATCGCCGTTGTGATGTAATAGGTAGACTTCGTATTTTTCGTCATAGCGTGCTCCGAGGCGCCCGGAGACGCCCATAAAGGGATAGTGGATGCGCGGTTCAACCGGCGCGGTTCAACCGGCGAGGTTCAACCGGCGAGATTCAACCGGCGAGGATCAATTCAATCCGAAACGTCGAAGGCCGCCCTACCAAGGCGGCCCTGCAACACTGCTATGCCAATTACGCTTACTTCATCGCGACTTGACAATCGTGTGCATGGACACCTCGTAGGGCATCAACATGCACATTCGCGTCTGTAGAACGTTGGTCACAGATCCACACTACAGAAAAGCCATTCCCTCGTCCAGTCCAAAACAGCCCAGCCCTATTCGCGAAACCGCACAGAAAGAGACGCTGGGTCCAGATAGCCAATGTCGACAAACTCGTGACTGATCGAATAGTCCATTGCAGAAATTACGTCCTGATAGACAACCGTATCTTCGGCAGCAATCTCAATCTCGCCGTAACGCTCAGATTTCTGCAGCCCCGGCATGGCGCGGTACTCGGCAAGTGCTTCGCCAAGGCTAGCCCAGTCATGCCTCCCATCAATGTCGCGAATCTGCCGTCGCTCACCATCCGGCGCAATCCCAATCCAGATGTCGCTGGTGGTGATGAGGACCGAGACTATCGGCTCTTCCCCTTCGGGAATCCCCTGTCTATCCGCTCCAATGCCCTTCGGCCGAATCTCAATCTGCGCGTACTGGCTCCATACTGCCGTTACAAGCAAGAAGGCCGTAAGGCAGCTCATAAGGTCGATAAACGGAACGACGTTGAGTTCTACGTTTACCGAGCCGCTGTTATCGGTTCCGAGGGAGCCGCCCATCTAAAGAGCCGCCCCGAGTTTGCTGCTTGCCATGCCAAAGAGACACCAGCTCTCGCAAGAGTTGCAACACGCCTCGCGTTTTCTCACTCGCGCGAAGGCGACGGCCGTGACGCTAGACGATCACACCAAACTTGGAAACCAACGCGAGCGCCGCTTCAATTGAGAACTTCGTATCCTTTAGGCGATTGCCTTCTGGGTCGATCATGTAGTTCATCGCCTTTGAAAGATCTGCACGCTCGAGGTTGGTATCCAAGAACCGTGCGTCTCTAAGGTCGCAGCCCGAGAAGTTTGCGCCTTGCAAGTCGACGCCTGCAAAACTGGCTTCGTGCGCCTTGCAGTCGGTTATCTGGGTGTCCTTCATGCGCAGGTCGGTGAAAAGGCAGTGGCTGAGTATGCACGAATCAAAGCTCACCGAGAACGTGAGCCCGCCTGCAGGCGACCAGTCGATTCCCATAAGTTTGCAGTGGCCAAATTGCACACCACGGAGGCTGGCGTTAAAGAGTTTGGCCATCGTGAGGTCGCACTGATGAAAGCGACAATCCTCAAAGACCGAGTTACTAAAGTTGGCCTCCATTGCCGCCAGCCCCATAAACTCACAGCCATAAAAACTCTTACCAGAGAAGTTGGCGATCGAGGTATCGATGTCCTTGAGCATGACAGAGTCAAACTCTTCACCAGCGTTTAGTTCGTCTACGGTTAGGACCATTGCTTTGCCACCATTGCTTTGCCAACCATTGTCTCGCCAACCATTGTCTCGCCAACCATTGTCTCGCCAACCTACCAATCGGCTACCGACGCTCCCAGGCCTTAAGTCGTGCAAAAATGAGAAAGAGGTCAACGTTGAAATCGAATCCGCATAGGCAGCTGGGCCACTTCCTGCTAGCATCCGATGTGCCCAAAGGCAGACAGGAGATTTACGGGTTTGGCCGCCACGCAGCAATGGCCGATGAACTCTATACAGAGCGTCTAGAGGGCACCCTCGACGACAATTCCGATGTGAGTTTGTCTCGCGGGCTCGGGCGCTCGTACGGCGACTCCTCGTTGCCAACAGCGGCACATCCCAAGGTACTCAACACCACCTTTGCCGATCGCATCCTCGACTTTAATCCCGCGACAGGGCTTTTGCGAGCCGAGGCTGGGCTCTCGCTTGTGCGCATTAACCAGAGGTTTTTGCGGGACGGCTTCTTTCCGCCCGTTACCCCAGGGACCCAATACGTCACTCTTGGCGGCATGGTCGCCGCAGACGTACACGGCAAAGGCCACCACGTCGCTGGCACCTTTGGCGAACACGTCACGCGACTAAAGATGCGTTTGGCCAGCGGCGACGTACTGTGGATCTCGCCAAACGAAAAATCAGAACTTTTCTGGGCAACGGTTGGTGGCATGGGGCTCACAGGTCACATCCTCGAAGTCGAGTTTCGAATGCAAAAGATCCCAAGCCCGTGGATCATGATGGAGACCGAACGCATCAGCAACATCGATGCCTTTCAAGTAGCGCTCGGCGAGGCAGCTACGAAAAGTCCTTACACCATGGGCTGGATCGACTGTGCATCGAGCGGCAGCAAGATGGGCCGCGGTGTCCTAATGTCTGGCCGTTGGGCCAAGCCCGACGAAGCCCGCGCCCACAAGCCAGGCAAGCTTGCACGGCCAACCTTCCCCTTCGAGCTTCCAAGCTGGGCTGTCAATCGGCTCACCGTAAGTGCCTTTAACGAGCTGTACTTTCGCATGCACCCCAAAGGCGTGCACCGCAGTGTTGTGCACCCAGAAAAGTTCTTCTACCCACTGGATGCGGTCCGCGAGTGGAATCGCCTCTACGGCAAACGCGGCTTTACCCAGTACCAATGCGTATTGCCCCGCAGTGCAGGCGCAGGCTCAGCTCGGCGCTTTCTCGAAACGCTCACTGGGCTGCCAAACGGCGCCTCGTTCTTGTGCGTCATTAAAGATTGCGGCAAGCAGGGCCACGGCATGCTGTCATTTCCCATGGAAGGCATAAGCATCGCCTGCGACATTCCAGTGCGCTCCAATACCCAAGAGCTTGTCGACACGCTTAATCAGCAAGTCATTGCCGAAGGCGGTCGCATCTACTTGGCAAAAGACTCCTTCACTCGTGCCGAAGACTTTCGGCAAATGGAGCCAAGGCTTGCCGAATTCGAGCGATTGCGAGCGCAGTGGGATCCCGAACACAAACTCTCGTCCGCCCAATCCGAGCGGCTCTTCTCGTCGCAGTAGCGAATTCTCGAGCCGCCTAAAACTTCACTCGGCGCATCACCGAGCGAGGCAAACGGCGAATCACTGCCATCACGGCTTTCCACGGCGCCGGTGCATAGACCACGGGTGTGCCTTTATCGATCGCCTTGAGTACGGTGTCTGCGACGTCATCCGGATCGCCTGCGAACGGCGGTGCCTTTAAGCCCTGGGTCATAGAAGTTCTTACAAAGCCCGGCTTCACTGTCACAACGCGGAGACCATCTTGCCGGTACTTGTGGTCAAGCCCTTCCAGGTAGGCCGAGAGCCCAGCCTTGGTAGCCCCGTAAATAATGACCGGCTTGCGGCCGCGCTCGCCAGCAACCGAGGAAAACACGCAGAGCGTCCCGCCACCGCGAGCCAAAAGTGAATGCCTTGCAGCCTCGCAAAAGACCATCGTGTTGGTGAAATTCACCGTTGCCATTTGCGCCGTTAAGACCGCGTCGTCTTCGAGGTCCTCTTGCGATGCAAAGAGCCCTGCTGTGACAACAACCGTGTCAAAGCCGCCCATCGCCTCGTCGGCCGCAGCAAGTGCAGCCTCAAATCCTGCGGGGTCCAAAAGGTCGCAGGGTGCCCACTGCACCGCACCGCTAGCGCCATGAGCATCCAAATCACTCGCGCTCTTCGCCAGTTCGTCTTCCGAGCGGCCAAGGAGAAATAGCGTCTCACCGCGCCTTGCCATCTTGCGCGCCAATGCCCGCCCCATGCCCTTCGTAGCTCCTAGGAAGACGACTTTCATACGAGCCACTCTATCCAACGAGAGCTTCTGGTGCCAGCTGCTTGGGATGCGACGATGGCTCGCCCACAGGATTCGCCCACAGGATTCGCCCACAGGATTCGGGCCTTGCGGCCTACAAGCCTAGCCCCGAAACGAAAAAATGACCCTGAGGGGAATATCCGTCCCCCCAGGATCGGGTGATTCGCAACATCTGCGAATCGGTGCCGGTTTCGCCTCGCTAACGGCAATTTCGCATGCAGAGATCTAAGAATTCGTGTCTTTCCGTTGGACCAGGAGAGCAAAAGAATTGGAGCTCTCCACAGGATTTGAACCTGTATTTCGAATCGGTTGCATGCAAGAGAAGAGATAGCGATGCACGGCTGTTTCAGCTTGGGAGTAAGATTTAGTCTTAGAACAGAGTTTGAACCAGCGTTTGTGCTTGCGTCTTCCAGTTCCGCCACCGAAGCTCATGTGGTGCTCCGGGAAGGATTCGAACCTTCACGTCCTCTACTCTGTGGTCTTTAGATTGAGGCTAAGATCTTAGATTGTCTCCCATTGGAGAATTATTCTTTGAAAAGAAAGTCGAGTACGTCCTTTCCAACATGCTTGAGTTCGACGTCCGTTGCATTGGCTTGTTCACGGGCAAACTTCACAGCGTTACTAAGCTTATCGATACGAGCGAGAATCGCCTTTTTCTTAGGCTTGGGAATGGCTCCCGACGTCTTTACCGTCGTCCACTGGCCAACCACCACGTCTTCGGTAATGAGCTGAGTTTGCGCAGGGTGATGCTCGGTGGCGTCGTAGAGCACGATGGGCCGCTGCACCTTCTTCGTGCGCTGGGTTTGCATCGCCTCGGTCTTGTACAGGTCGGTGCTCACGTCCAAAGACCAATCCGAGCTCGAGTCAAGCTCGGCCATCTTCTGAAAGAACGTCTGCATGTCGCTTAGCTGCTTTTCTAAAAAGAGCAAATACGGCGCAGGCGCATCCTTTAAGAGCACGACACCATCCACCACAACGTCTGCCTTGGTGAGGCAGTTGGCAAAGTCCTTCGTTGCGGTAATGTCGAAGAGTTCGGCCAGCGAAGTGGCAATCTGCTTGATCACATCCTTGTGATCAAACTGCACCTTCTGGCTCTCGGGCGGATAGTTCTCCCCGTCCTCCTCTTTGCGCTGATAGTTCTTCTCAAATCCGTTCATGAGAACAGGTTTTTGAGTGGCTTTGTGCAAGTCGCTCACTTGAGCGTAGACACGGGTTTTTACGCCCTTTTCGATGGCGAGAATCTGATTGAGTTTTGGCATTTGAATTTCTTTGACGGCGAAATCGCCGTTCGTTGCGCCTAGGTAAAGACCATCGGCTGTAAGGTTTGAGAGGAAAGACGCGTTACGAGGCGTCTTGATAAAGAGAGCCTAGATAGGAGAGCCTAGGGAGGCGAGCCTAGGGAGGCGAGCCTAGGTAAAGACCGTCGGCAGTGACATTGTTAGTTTAAGAAAGCATGCCGCGAATTTGGCGGTCTCACAGCTTCTCTTGGCAATAGAACTACAGCAAAGCAGGCGAGAGCGTCAAGAACTTTCTAACGTTGCCCCGAGGCGGGCAGTCTTCCAAGGCAGCCCAGGCTTGCAATCGGCCCCAGCGGGAAGGCAAGCTCGCCGCGGGCCCGACATGATTGACGATACGCCGAACGTCCCGCATTTCTACGACAACAACACTCGTCGATTTTTGCGACTCGGGCAAAACCAAAGGACCCGCAACATTCACCAACCTTTGTGGACCGACAAGGCCCAAAGCTTGGAAGAGGCGGTTAACCAATCCAATGTGCTGGTGCTCAACGAGTTCCGACGCGTTGCAGAGCACTTTCCAAACCAGCACTTGCAGATTGTCGACTTGGGTTGTGGCGTGGGCAGCAGCCTATTCTACCTGGGCGAGCATATCAAAGGTGATGTCTCGCTCACTGGCATCAGCAATAGCCCTTTGCAAGTTAAACTTGCGAAGAGGTTTTGTGCAAAGGAATCCGGCGGTGCGAACTGCCAATTTATACTAGGTGATTATCTGAATCTCCCAGTTTTGCCTACGGCGCACCTCGCCTATGCAATCGAATCGTTCTTACACGCCCAAAGCGCCAAACGCTTTTTCGAAAGCGTCGCCAAGACGCTGGCCCCTAAAGCGCGCCTCGTAATTATCGACGATTTCCTCACCGAGCGAGGCGAGCACCCTTCACTACCAGCCAAACACGAGGACTGGCTCGCAGACTTTCGCTCGGGGTGGCTTGCGGGAAGCCTCATTACCGAAGACGCAGCAACCACCCTTGCAAGTAACAGCGGTCTGCGCTTCGTCGAAAGTGAAGACCTCACGCCGCAAATGAAGCTTGGACGCCCAAGAGACCGTGTCATCGGCCTCATGCGAACGTTGGCGGCTCCGCAAATGCGCCGCTCAACCTACTTTCGAGCGCTGAACGGCGGCTATGCCAAGCAGCAGTGCCTAAAGCATGGCCTGGTTCAATACCGCCGTCTCGTCTTCGAAGCCGAATAGCGCAAGTCGCTACGGAATGCGGCGTGCCGTCTGCACAAAGTCGAGATTGGGAAAATTCTTATCGAGGTAGGGCGTGCCAACATTGGTAATCTGCCCTTGGTCCGGCGCCTCGCCGTATTCACTATTAATCGCATCGACCGAATCCATGCCGCCTGCGCGAATCACACCAAATGGCGTGAAGTTCATGGGGTCGAGAAACGAGTTATCAACGTAGTTGATAAAGAGCTGCGTGGTTCTCGAATTGGGAGCGCCGGTCTGCGCAAAACTCACATACCCGCGAGTATTCGACTCGACGATCGAATCATCTGCAATCGTAGAGTCCTTCCACATCGCGTGGGTTGCAGGCGTTCCGTTGATTCCAAATTGGACCATGAAGCCTGGCACCACCCGAAAAAATCGACATCCATCGTAGTACTCCGCATCCACAAGATCGGCAAAGCGGTCCGCACCATTGGGGGACCAATCCCGGTTAACGTCGATGGTAAACGCCCCCGCAGTGGTCTCGAAGAGAACACTATATTCATCAGCCGCCACCGAAGCATCAGCACCTGCACCTTCGCCAGCATCAGTGCTTCCGCCCGCATCAACATCCATCGAGCCACCACCGCCACCGCCACTACAAGCTGTGAGCAAAAGTCCGGTGAAAGCCGTTAGGGTGATGTGGCGCATGCCGAAGAGTACGGCCCTGTGCCACAAAGGTCATCAGTCTTTGCGTGATGTTCGGGAAATCGCTAGTTTCCCTCTATGAACGAGGCAAACTTTCGCCCCACCAATGTAAAGCGTGGCTGTTGGTGCCTCGCACAGGCCACTCTTGCCTCAGCGCTGCTTCTGGCTGGCTGCGGCGACGATGCGCAAAAAGCGCCTCAGGTCGAAGTCGAAAAAGGCCCCTTCTGTCTACTCGGAACTCTTCCATTTCTTCTGGGCGACACAGGCTGGCGCCTCGAGCAAAACCAAGAGCAATCCGATGTGCGGCCTAGAATCAAACATCAGCCAGCAGACATTCTCTCAAACGGCGAAGAGTACGCCTACACCGATGTGCCTGGCGCTACTCCCATGTCGAGCGGCAATTATATCGTTCGTGGCGTTATGGCGAGAACCAAGGAAAGCCAGGGGCTAAATGCCTTTCCCGTCAACGGTGAACTTGCCACGGTGTGGAGCCAGAGTTCGATAGACGGAGCATGGGCCAAAGATGGCGAGCAGGTCACACTCGATGCGGAAGCGGATGCGCCAGGGCAATACACGATTGATTTGGGCACAAGCTCGATCGAAGGTGAATCGCGATTTGCGTATGCGATTCTAAACGCCGAGCAAAGCTGTGGTGCGCACGCAATCTACGAACTTTCCCAAGGTCGCCAAGTTGTGCTGGCAGACATCGATGCGACCATGACTCTTGCCGACGACGAGATTTTCCGTCAAATTCCCGACGAGTCGTACGACCAAGTAGAGAAACCCTTCTCCGTAGAACTCACCCAAGCGTGGGCCGCCAAGGGCTACCAAATCGTATACCTCACAGCGCGGCCTCACTTTTTTCGAGCGGAGACTCGCGCTTGGTTAACGCTGCACGGATACGCAGACGGGCCGATGATCACCGCGCCCGAACTCACCTTGGGAGACGCCTCCCGCGGGTACAAGCGCGAGTGGGTAAGTCGCATCAAAGATGATCTTGGTTGGGACATTGTCGCGGCATACGGCAACTCGGAGTCCGACATTGGCGCCTACGAAGAAGCAGGTATCGACAAAGCCATCACCTTTATTATTGGAGAGAACGCCGGCACGAGTGGCACCGTGGCCATCGAGAACGATAGCTACGCCACACACATCGAGAGCTACGTACAAGCGCAGCCCGACGCCAACGCTCCTTAGCCACCCCGCCAAACGACTTCGGTTCCAAATTCGCTACAAAATCATGCCGCGATCGACTGAATTCCTATCGGTTGGTGCTGCTTGTCGCCAAAGAGAGCGAAAACTCGGGCTAGGATGCCGATATGAATCGCTTTCGGATGCTCGGACTCTGTTTACCGCTTCTCGTAGCCTGTGGAGACAATGACAAGCCTCAGGGAGCGGATGCCGGCGACGTCTGCGACTTCGCACTCGACTTTGAAATCGGCGACGACGGAAGTGCCACGCCGCTTGACGCCCCTGCGGGCCAGTCGCGGGCAGGCCGCATCAGCGCTGCCGACTTGCCCAGCTTTCCCGGCGATTTAAGCACAGCCGCAGCGGGCGACTTCATCATCGGCAACGATCACTTCGCGCTCATCATCGAAGACGTTGGCGATAGCGACCTCTACGATCCTTGGGGCGGGCGTCCTGTTGGTCTCACCGCCGTCGTTGATGGTGTGATGACCAATGCCGCCAACTTTGGCGAGTTCTACGTCCTCACCGAAGGCCAGACCGTCATCACGGAGACAGTGACCGTGCTCAACGATGGCAGTAACGGCGAGGCAGCTGTAATTCGGGCCGAAGGTCGTCTAGGGAATCTCCCGTTCACCACTCCGATTCTATCGGGCATCTATCGCGGCGACTTTAGCGATATGCGCGCCGCGATCGACTATGTCTTAGAGCCCGGCTCCGACTTCATCGACATCTTCGTCACCTACAATTCGCCGAGAACGCGCAAGGATCGAGTCGCAAGCGCGATTCACGGCTTTATGTACACCAAGCGCATGCGACGCTTTACGCGCGAGCTTGGCTTTGAGCCCGAAGGCAACGTTGAAGAGATTTCCTTTGTTGACGAGGTTGGGCCAAGCTACACCTACTCGCGTCCTGGCGACTTGCTAAAGAGTGGTATCGCGGTCTCGGGATTTGCCGCAAATCTGGGAGACGGGTTTCCGATCGAGGCGTGCGGAGCCACAACGCGCCACCACGCTCGCGTGACCATTGGTGGCCCCGGCGTCGACGGCATGGTGCAAACCTTGTCTGCAATCGATGAAATTGCGCTTAGGGAAATCACCGGCACAATTCTCGATGCCAGCGGAGCCGCAGCCCCAGGCGTTCGCGTTCACGCCACGCTTTCCACCGGCGAGTACCTAAGCCGTGCAACCACCGATGCCAATGGTAACTACAGCTTGCACGTTCCCGAAGCGAGTGCTCCGCAGCTCACCACATTTCGCGTCGGTGATGAGAACGCAAGCCTAGATCTTGCTGCCACCGACGAGGTTGGCGACATGCAACTTGCCCCAGTTGGCCGAATCAGCATTGCCACCACCGACCAAGAGTCGTCCCAAGCACTTCCGGTTCGCATTCAAGTGGTTCCAACCTCGCAAGCCCTGCCCTCGGTTCCCACCCACTTTGGCGAGGAGCGACAGGTAAATGGTCGCATGCACGTCGAATACTCGATGGACGGGACCGCCGATTTGCAAGTCCCTGTCGGGCAATGGGAAGTCATTGTCTCTCGAGGTTATGAGTACGAATTGTTCTCAGAGATTGTCAATGTCACGGCCAACAACACCAGTGACGTGGCGGCTGTGCTCGAGCATGTCATCAACACCGAAGGCGAGCTTTGTGCCGACTTCCATATTCACACCATCCGCTCTCCAGACTCTGGTGACGATGTGGAGCAAAAGGTTCGCAGCGCAATTGCCGACGGCCTTGAGTTGCCCGTTCGCTCCGAGCACGAGTTCGCAAGCGACTTTAAGGACGAGATTACAGCCCTGGGTGTCGAGGACTTCGCCTACGGCCTGCCTTCGGTCGAGCTCACCACCATGCAATACGCCGGGCACTTCGGCATTGTCCCAACACTTCCCGACGTTTCAAAGCGCAACAATGGAGCTCCAGTTTGGCAACTCTTTGCCGATGAAGAAGATCCGTCGCGCGAATTGGTCACGCAGCAGCCACCAGAATTTCTCGCAGCCGTTCGCGATCGCCCAGAAGCTCCTGCCGTCATCGTCAACCACCCTCGCGGTGGCAACAACTACTTTGACTATGTCGATCTAGATCCAATCACCGGCCTTGTTGGCAACCCCGAGTACTGGGACGAGACCTTCACCATGGTCGAAGTCTTTAACGATAGCTCGTGGCAAGAGAATCTCTCGGGCACCATTGCCGATTGGTTCGCGTTGCTCTCGGTTGGGCGGCGCATTTCTGCAATTGGCTCGTCCGACTCTCATGGAATCGCGACCTCACCGGTTGGCTATCCGCGCACCTGCTTGGCGGTTGGCACCGACGACACCACAGCGGTCACCGACGAGCTAATTCGCGATACCGCAGCAGCCGGCGAGAGCACCGTTAGCGGCGGCATCTATGTCACAGCCTCCGTCGGCGAAGTGGGCCCAGGCGGCGACGCTACCGGCCTTGGAGAGACCGCGACGCTCAGCATCACGATTCAGGCGGCAAGCTGGATCGACGTCGACAGCATTGATGTCGTTGTCGATGGCGAAACCACCACCATCGACATCTTGCCGTTGGATGCGAACCTGCTCAACCCAGCGATTCGATTTGAGAGGGACATCACCATCGACGTCTCGAACAGCCCCAATGCCTACGTTGTAGTGGCCGCCTACGGCGATACCGATTTGGCGCCAATCCACGACGGACGAATCCCCTTTGGAGTGAGCAATCCGATCTACTTGAGCCGCTAGTGGAATCTGACGAGGCCTAGTTAAGCTTAAGCATCTTGAATAGCTCGTCGGCGAGGCTGGGTGAGAGCTGGGCATCCACTCGAATCGTCCTATCAAGTTGCTCGATTGTGGTGGCCTCGATGACCTCACGCGCCGGCGACGATTGCCCGATACTCGACGTGCCCATCTTGAGCATGCTCATCATGGTATCGGCCGCTTTGCTTGTGGCAAACGACATTTCCACACTGAGATCGATGCCAGCCCATGCACTGCCACGAACGACAAAGCCTTGGGGGGTCCCACCAAAGGATGCCAATCCTGCGGCGACCGCACTCGGGATTGAACCGCCACCCCAAAGAGTCGCATTGCGATCGGTTCGGCTCAGGTACTCCATGAGCCCTGGATTGTCCAACGCAGTCCCCGCCAAGAGACTCTGCCTTATCTCATCAGAACTTCTCTCAGGAGATAGCAATAGAACATCCTGGGTTGGCCAGTGATAGCCCATTTTCTCATCACCAGAGTCGTAGTGCTTAGCCGTGATTGTTCCGCCCATGGCCACCAAGCACTCTTCAACCCTTGTCGCACCAAGCGGCGTTGTGAGGGCCATAAGCAGGCTCGGCGAGCCGCTCTGAAGATCAATCGCAAACGTGATGGTTTCGAAATCGAGCATCGGGTCAATGTGACAAGTGTCGATCATCGCCTGCCGCTCTTTTCCAAATGAGCCAAGCAAGCTGGTCTCGTGCCGCGTAAAGAGCTCACTAGACTCGAGCTTGCGAAGAGAGAGATGAATCACAACACCGTATGCAGACGGTAGGTACTCCAAGATCCGACGCTCGCTCTTTAGGGACGGTGCTACTTGGTTCACGGCAGCGCCCTGTGCAGCGCCCTGTGCAGCGACTTCAGCAATCGGAGGCGCAACCGGCTCTGGCTTCGAACTCGCCTGCTGCACCGCGGGACCTGAGCCTCCACAGGCAAGCATCGTTGTTAGGACCACCGAGAGTGTAGGGAGCTGCATAGAATGCCAAATTCGTTGTTGTAGACGTGCCACCGCTCGCGACGGTAGCACGTATGGGTTTCACTCGATGTTACTTCCGAAAGGGGAAGCTCATCTTGAACGGCGATTGCAGTGGCTCGAAAGAGAGGGTTCGCATCTGTTCGCGAACGCAAGCCCGAAATCCCAGTGCACCTTGGCTTAGCTCAACCTCGCGCACCGAACCATCGGTCTGAATGACAAAGTCCACCGAAGCTAAACCCGTCTCGCCGTGTTCGTCAAAGCATTGAAGCACATCTGCTTCCACGCCTCGGATGGTGCGCATCGCATCCGAGCGATCGGGGCGATACGGTTTGTAGTCAGCCAACACCGAGTCTTCTTGTGCAACGCCTTCGTACTGTGAGCAGCAGGCGTCTGACGAATCGACGAGGCAAGCAACTTCATCACAGGTAGGCGCAACGTCGCTTGGCGTCGACTTGGCTCTTTGCGTCGGTCGTGCCTTTGCGATCTTCGGTGTAACACTCGCTCGTCCAGTACTTGACGGGCTGCCTCCAGCGGAGACGGGCGATGACACCACGGCAACCGGAACCGCGTCGTCTGAAAGAGATTCGTGTAGGGGTTGTTCTGAAGGCAGCTGAGTTGGGAGTGGCGACTCAACTGCGGGCAGGCGAATCGATTCAGTGTGAAAGTACGTGGGCTCGACCAGCGACTCGGGCTCGGCATATAAACTCAAGGCAAAGGCCGATGTGCTTAGTCCAAGCACCATGACAAGGAGAAACGCCGGAACCTTCCATCGCTCCGATGATTCGCTAGGCAGTTTAGGTTGCAGTATATGTTGTGGCTGCATTGTTACTCCGGCTAAGTGCAGTGAGTCTCCAGCATCTGGCGTTTGACGTTCCGCTTCGTAACGTGCCGCCAGCATGCGTATGTCGTGCATCGCTGAGGACAAGCCAGCGCACTGTGCGCTGTGCCCATCCAACGTCGTGGGGTTTTGCTTGTCGTTCTTTGTGCTTTCCATACCTAGGTTGAACGCAAGGCTCGTTCCAAGGGTTCAAAGTTCACTCCTCTACCTTCTAAAGTAAGAACAACGTTGAGGGCGCATTCATTCCCAGGCATCAACCGTGGAAAGTGGTTCACACCGATGTGACCTGGCATGTCGTATGCCCCTGATTTTCCTTCTTTTTTCCCTGAATATTCGGGTTTGGCCTACGTCCAAAGGCGCATTCGGGCCATTGCCACACGCAGTTTGCGACGGCGAATCTCGGCGAATCAGTCTGAGGAAAGCGAGCTGCGAACCGATCGAATGTTGATGCCTTGGAATCGCGAAAGCAGCGCTGCGTAGGAAACGATCATCGTTACCGCAATGCCTGCGATGCGGATTCCGATGTGCGTGTCGATCAAGATCCACTTGGCGGAGGCGGCGCAAAGCGTTGCCGCGAGACCACAGCCCGCAATGCCCGCAAGCCTCGCGTAGAGTTTGTGACTTGGCATTTCGAGAATTGAGAACGCGAGCCACACAAGCACACCAAACGCGATTGGGTAGCCAAAGAGCCATGCAAGAGCGACAGAGAACGCACCCAGTTCTTCACCAAAGAGGTGAGCGAAGATGAGAAAGAAGAACGTGAGTGCGGCCGCCGCAACGGATGTGTAGATAAGCGTGAGCGTCGGACGACCAACTCCATCGAGTAGCGGAGGGATAACAAAGCTCAGCGCACGCAGCACCGCAATGCCGCAAAGAACACGGACGATGGGTGCACCCGTCGTGTAGCTAACAGTTACATCCGCGTCCTTGCGCATGTCGAATATTGCGAGAATCTCTTCGGCGCCAACAAAGATGATTCCAACGAAGAGCAACATGACAACCAGGTTCATCTGGTAGAAACTAACGAGTTGCTCAAAGAGCTTTTCGGTACTGTGCTTGAGCTTTGCAAACGTCGGGAAGGCAACGTTTACGATAATTTCTGAGATGACGTGCGCGGGTTCCAGAACGACGAGATACGCAATGCTGTAGACCGCAAGGGCCTCTTTGCCAAAGTAGAAGCCAACAACCTGCTTATCGATAACACTGTACAAGCGAAAGAGCACTTTGTGCGCCGAGGTCTTAAGCCCAAACTTTGCCCAATCCCAACCCTCGCTCCACTTGAAGACAAAGCTCGGCCGCCACGGATGCCGAATTTGAACGCCGATTCCCGTGACGAAGACGCGACACAGGGGCCCAACGATAAAGCACCAAACTCCAAGCCCGCTTGCGGCAGCACCAACCTTGCCAACAAACTCGGCAACGTTCGCGATAATGCGTATGACGGAAAGCTCCTTAAAGCGGAGCTCCTTCTTCATGAGGGCATACGGCAAGAAATAGACGTTTTGCCAAATGAGCTTTGCGCCGTAGGCTGTGAGCAATCCGGCGATGACATCCTTGCCTTGGATGTGCGCGATGAGTGGTCCGATTCCCAGCGCCAGCAGTGCAAAGAGCAGCCCCGACATCGCGACGTTTAGCCAAAACACCGTCGAGATTCGCGACCTCGAGTGATCATCGCGCTGAATCACGGCGGCGGCGAGGCCAAGATCCGTCACGATGTCCAAGACGGGGAAGATCGAAATCGCCAAGACAGCAATTCCGAATTGTTCTTTGGTTAGCCAGAGGCCAACAATAAGAATCGTCGCGATGATGTCGAGCACGCCAACAAGCGAACTCGCCAAACTCGCCCATGCGATGCCGCGGTGAGCGCTTTTGCTGATGTCCGTATCAGAGTCATCGCTCATAGACTGCTAAGCGAGTCTACGAGTCGGCACGAGCTCGCTTTTGGAGCTCCTTGTCGATTTTATCGGCCTGCACCCCCCGGTAGACGCTGGCTCCAACGCCAACGATGACTTGCGAAATCATCAGCGCCCACAGCAAGATCTCGAGTTCGTTAAAGATGAGCCCAATGGCAATCCAGAAGTAGAGGTCGGGTTCGGCAAAGCGAAAGAGCGCGAGAAAGGTTTTGCCAATGTATGTACCGGCGCTCATCTTTGGCGGCGATGCAGGCGCAGGCTCGGTGAGTACAACGCCGTGACGCAGGGCGGCGGCTTCGACAACCCACTTTGCATAGCCGGTTGTAAGCAGCCCTGAGAGCGCCACCAGAGCCAAGAGCATGTAGTACGACTCGCCGGTCTGCTCGACCGCGAGCCAACCAAGCATGCCAAAGACCGGAATATGCCCAAGGTAGTCGGCGATTTTATCGTAGTACGAACCAAGCTCGGTGCCGCAGCCGCGATAGCGCGCCAGCTGCCCATCGGCCGAGTCAAAGGTGATCGAGACATTGAGCAAAATGGCGGACCACACCATGGACTCGTAACTCTGGTCAAAGAGCACAAGGATGCCCGCGAGCATCAAAAGGTTCGACATGTGGGTGAGACGATTTGGTGTCACCCATTTTATGTCACCGCAGAGAATCAGCAGAAGGAACGCACTGGGACGGCCAAAGGCGATCGCCCAGAAGTCTGTGTTGCGAACGTGGGAGCCAATCACCAGCCCCGACTTAAAGCCCTCCACTCTGCCTTTAAAGCTCATGCCTCTACGTTTCCTGCTCGAGCTTTTGCGTTAGTTGCTCGTGAAGAATGTGAACGCCTTCGGCGACGTAGGTTGGGTGCACGTCGGTTGTAAGAAGTTTTTCGCGGGTGGTATCGCCGGTAAGAACAACCACCGAGTCACAACCGTAGTTGTTGGCCATGCGAATGTCAGTGCTGAGACGGTCACCAATCATCAGAACGTTCGCAGGAGAAATGTTCCTTGGCCGTGCCGCCGACTCCATCATCGAGAGATGCGGCTTGCCAAAGATGCGCAAGGGGCGAATGCCTCCGGTCGTTATGGCGATCATTTCGATCATGCCCGCCATGTCTAAGCCTGGGCCGTCTGGGGTTGGGTAGAACGAATCGCCATTGCCGACGATGTAGGGCACGCCCTTGGCAACAAGCTGGCAAATGCGGGTGATGCCGTCGTAGTCGATTGTCGAGTCACGACACAGAACAATAAGCTCGGGATTCTCTTCCTCGTGCTCGATTCCAAAGTTTGCAATCCACTCGCGCACCGCAGGAGTCGCCGAGACGTAGACCTTGCGAAATGCGTTTTGCCGCAAGTGGTAGACCATTGAGTCCAACGGAGTGAGCAGCTCTTTCTCTGCATCCTCCACGGGAATCCCGGCCCCGCGCAGGCGCTCTGCCTTCTCTTGCTTGGTGTAACCCGTATCGTTGGTGATAAAGGCGACGTGAACCCCTGCTGCGCGCAAGCATTCAACGAGTTCGACGGCTCCGCGAAGTGGCGCTTTGCCCAAAACCAACGTTCCATCGAGGTCAAAGACAACCAACTTCTTGTTGTCGAAGTACGTGCTTCCACCGCGCACCATCGTGCTGCTAATGCCGCGGGTTGCCGGCAATAAGACAATTTCCAGGTTGCACCGCTCGACGGCTGGACGGCCGATTTGGTCGATGTACGACTCGCGATCCCAGTCATCACCGTGCAGAACGTGCGTAACGCCGTACTCCTGCCACACCGGCTCGTGATTGGGCCCGATGACAATGACAGGCGTTCCTTCGGGAAGCAGCCCCGAGAACTGAATCGCGCGCTTGCGCTCGTTCTCGTCTTGGCGAGGCTTGGTTTTGTAGGCCGTTGTAAACTCGTCGGTATGCACGGCCACTACGAGTTTATCGCAGAGCGCCACACACCGGCGAAGAAGGTGGCGGTGACCTTCGTGCAAAAGATCGAATACGCCCACAATGTAGCCGACGGGGTACTTGGCCTGTGACGTCTCGCTAGTGTTTGATGTCATGAGAAGATCCTTTGGGGATTATTCTGAAGCGGAGCGTTTTGCGCGGTCTAACTTTGCCATCGCCATGCTGCGTTCGACGAGTTTTCTAAGCAATGTCGCGCCCTGGGTGATGAGCACCGCCAAAACCGCAATGTCGGGCCGCCCCAAGATAATCAGAACGGGGATCCACATGGGAAAGTCGGGAGCGTTAAAGTGAACGAGACGCCACTGGCCTAAGAGATATTCTTTAAGTCTTGTGCCAAAGGGCGGAAACGTCGACTCGTGCTCTTCTTTGCCTGGAAGTGCCGTGCGCTCTTCGACGCTTGTTCGGGCCTCGAGTTCGAAGTACGAGGCCACCCAATAGAGGTAGCAAACCGCTACGTAGCAGCCAGCACCAACGCCGCCAGCGACCACGATCCAAGGCTCGCCAAGGCCGATGCCACCTTCGTAGAAGGCGCGATAGCCCGCGGCTCCGCCAAGAACCAGAAACCCCGATTGATCACCAGCCTTGTCGAGAAATGCGCCAAGGGCTGTGGACTCATTGCGATAGCGGGCCAACGTTCCATCGGCGCAGTCGAGCACAACGTGAATTTGGAGAATGATGATTGCGGCGATATCGGCCCGATTGTCGCGCACCATTAAAAGCAGCGCGCCAATGAGCAAGCAGAGAGAGCCAATTGCGGTAATGGCATTGGGAGTAACCCACTTCCAATCGCCGGTAATGGCCACAAAACGCCGAGCTACGGGATAGCCAAAGGAGTACGGCCACCAGTTTTCACTGGTCTTATTGTGCAACTGTGAAAGTCGCTCTTTGTAGCTATTCGCCAACCGCAGGTCCTCTGCGCGAGATATAGACGCTCAGCCTTTGCGTGTCGACGATTCAGGGCAAAACGTATGCTTTTTTCCACCCTTAACCGGCAATTTCCCAGGAATTAGACGCCTAGCCACCGATGGCTACAGTCTTGCCTGCGATGGCGGCACCTTGCTCGAGGCAGATCATGCGCACTCGGCCGGTGGCAACAATGCGGTCATCATCGTCGCGAATGGTCACTTCCCAAACGTGAGTGCGCCGCCCACGAGTTAGAGGAACGGCCTCGCCGTGGAGAGTTCCGCTGCGCACCGCTCGCAAAAACGATGTCGAGTTCTCGAGCCCAACGGTCGTTTGCCCCTTTGGCATGGCATTCACCGCCGCTCCAACGCTGGCAAGAGTTTCAATCATCGACGAATAAACGCCGCCATGCACCAAGCCGTATGGCTGATGCAGCGCCTCTGTCACCGGAACTTCGCAACAGACCTTCTCGTAGCTTGCACTCGTAAAGCGCAAGCCGATGAGCTTGTTGTAGCCACCCAGCGTGGAATTTAGCGCTTCGACGACATTATCCGGCAACTTGGGAGGCGTAACTTCACTCATATACGAACTCTTGCACGCTCCTCACAAGGATGCCGCCAATGCGCTACTCTTTTCGTATGCACGTCTCGATCGAATACTGCACCTATTGAAATTACAAGCCCAATGCGGCCAGTTTGGCTGCGGCGATTCAAACAAAGTTTGCTGATGCAGAAGTCACTCTGGTGCCAGGTGGCAAAGGCGACTTTATCGTGAACGCCGACGGACGAGAGCTTTGGAGCAAGCGCGAGGTTGGACGCTTTCCAGAGCACGACGAGATTTTGGGCAAGCTTGTGCCCTGAGCGGAACGTATTGAGCCTCAGAGCACTAGAATAGGCCCTTGTGCAACCGCCCAGCGAGCACGTCTCGCGCAGTTGCATAGCGTTCCAAGCCATCGCTCACAATTCGGGCAATCTCATCGTCCAGCGACTTCTCGATCGATTCGATCGAATGATCAAGCACAACTTTTGTCGCGCGCCCAATCGCCTGACCTAAGAGTTTTTCTCGGCTTGTGACAAGCATGCCGGCCAGCCCGCCTCCGCCAGAGGATTCGCCACCAAAGAACTCGCGCAGCCGGTCCCAAGTCCAAAACTCTCGCCAGCACAGGTAGCCCGAGCCATCGGCACTTTCCTCCCAGGAAAACCCCGCAGCCTGCAACGAGAGTCTCTCCGCGCGACCTCGAACGTGCTTCTCAATACGAAACGAGATCTTCGACTCTTCGAGAGAGAACTGAGGACGTAAGAGTTCTTCCCTATCCTCATCCGCTCGCGCTGCGCGATTTAGGTAGAGGGTTAACCTGTGCACTCGGGCCTCGATTGAAAAGCCTTCCATGGCTCGATTTGCACGTTCCTTGGCTGCGCGCGTACGAGGGCTATCCGACTCATCGCTGGGCACATGGCCGTGCAAGACAAGCTGCAGTGCATCGCGATGATCGCTGCCGTCAAAGCCTAATAGATCATCCGAGTTGCTTGCGAAAAAGCGCCCAAAGCCGACACGCAGTTTCACTCGCTGTGGCTCGTGAAAGTCTCTGCGCACGTTTAGCACCATGCCTTGATGCCGCGAGCGATCCGCATCGCGCAGATAGCGAACATGGGTAATGCGCGTGGCGCTAATCTGAAGCGGCGACGGCAAGGCTGCCGATGGAATGCCTCGCTCGAGATGCCACTTGGACGGGTCATCAATGTCGTCGGCGTGAAGCGTGTGCAATGCGGGCAGGTAGACGGCAAGCCTGGTAAAGCTCTTCTCCGGCGCCTGGGCATCAAACGAAGCCCCGTAGACGGTGCACAGCGGCGCATACGCCGATGCCATGGTGACAAGCTTGGCCTCAAGATCCTTGGTTTGCACGCTACACGCTATATCTGCGATGACGTCGAGCTTGGCCTGCGAGCCTTGCCAAAGCTTCTCGCGAATGCCAACCGAGTAGGTCACGCCCTTTTCCGAGGTTGTCGACTGATCGATTCCCTCAAGGCGACGAAAGGCAAAGGGTTTTAGGCTGGGCACAAGAGCACAGGCAAGGCGCTGGGCGGTTGCAACTTCGGCGAAGTCCTCGTTGGTAAAGCCGTCGACAAAGGCTTTGGAAAACCGCCCGGCTAACACCGAGACCTCTCGCGGCAACGGTTGCGCCTCGGCATCGCGGGCAAAGAGTTGGCGCTGAAATTCCCAATCAAAGGCCGAGTACGCGTGCAGCGCTTGGTAGTAGAGGCTCGGGCCGTCGATCGATTTGCCCACAGGCAGATCGGTTCCCAGGCCTGTTCGAACACTGCCCATCGCCATTCCGTACGTGACTGCATTGCTCGCAAGATTAAAGAAGGTGGCCAGCCGATGCTTCGCGCCCAGGTCGGAGCGGTACAGCAGGGCGTCACATAGCTCGTCTTCTTTTTGCATTAACGTGCCCCACCTTCGTTGGCATCGATCAGATTGCGCAGCGCCAATACCTGCAGCAGAGCCCGTATATAGGCTTTGCGGGGGAAGTTCCAAACTGCGTGGGTCTCGCTCACGCTGGCAGGTGGCCGCAGCGCCTGCACAAAGAGGCTCCAGTGATGCCCCCGAAATTCTCCTAGATCGATGGCATCAATATTCTTGCGCTGCGCCATTGGAACAAGTTCCGAGCGAGGCGTCGTTGCAAAGGCCTCTCGCGATGTAACCCCGCCTTTCTCCACCTGCTCTCGAACTTGGGTGTCGCTCCAAAGTGCGTCCAGCTCGCCTGTGGTTAGCGTTGCGTCCAACGGACGGGTATCCAAGAGCATCGTCTTGCTGCTCGACAAGTCTACTTGCGCATCAAAGAGTCCACCGGGAGAATTCTTAAATCCTGCCAGGGAAGTAAAGTAGAGAACGATTGCATCGATACTAAGCTTGTCCCACGCAATCTCACCGTCGCGATTAAACGTCGGCGCAAGCAGTGACGGCCCAATCTCACCACCGCGCGAAAGTTCTACTGGCCGCACAAAGTCGCGAACCTGCGCGAGCCCCGAGAGGTTAAAGACATAGGTCTTATCGGCAAAGCTGTCATCGTTTAGATGCACAAGACTCCATCGAATGCGCTCTTTGGGTGCCAGGTCGCGCGCTCCATCCAAAAGCTCGCGAACCTCGCGTCCACCTAGGAAGCGCTCGCTCTGTCGCTCGTACTCGCTGATATCAATTCCCAGGGTCTCAAAGAGCTCGCGGATGCGCGGAACCGAGAGCCAACTAAGGTCGAGTTGCGAGAAGAGGGGAGAAATCACCTGCGCCAACTGCGCGGGATCTTCTTCGCGAAGCCTGGCCACAAAGTCGCCCATGGGCACGTCTCGCAAGACCTTATCGGCTTGCTCTAGAAACGCACGAGCCGCGTGGGCACCCTGCAAAACGCCGGCGTGCGTTACATAGCCAAGGGTTCGCTTTGACAGCCCTGGATGCCGATTGGCGAGGTCAAGAACGATTGGCGCCCCCTTGCTGTACCCCAAGAAGATAAACTTGGATTGAGAGTACTTCTTAGGAAGCGAGGTAATCCACTCGGCAATTTTCTCGGTCGTCTCCTCGTTGCGCCCCGTTGTATTACCAAGTTCGGTGCCCGCAGGACGCAAGATATCAAAGGCAGGGCGCTCGCCCACGCCACGAGCATAAAACGTCGCATGGTCTTCGAACTCAAGGTCAATGCCATCGGCTTTAAGCAACGGGCGAGTGGCTGGCCGTCCCCAAACCTCGTTCGCATCGGCGACAATCTCTTCAAAGATTGCATGCGCTATCGTGTGAGCCGCGTAACCTGGCACCATAACTAAGGCGACCTGTTGCTCGTTGCTCGCGCCATCAAAGGCAAAGGCCGTCGCCACGTTCTTGCCTTCGACCGAGGCAAAGAAATTCTCTTCAGCATCGATGGCCCGGCCGCAGCAGTTCTCGATGCTCGAGAGATACTCGTCGACGCCAGCAAGTTCTCGCGTCTCTGCATTGATGCAGCGCCCAAGATCAAAGTCGTGAATGAGTGCTCGGCCAATTGGATGCTCGTAAACACCCTGGCGAATCTCGTCGGCGTGCTCCGGGCTTGTCGCCGCCATCGCCTGTGCAACAACATCATTAAACGAGGCCGGCGTGTAATGCACACAAGCGTTAAGCAGACGCGTGTAGATGTCCTCACGCTCGGACTCGGGCGCATCAAGTACGTACTCTTTCTTGATCTCCAGGGCGAAGAGCTGGTGGAAGAGCAGCTTCCAGTCGATGGACATGCCTTGAATATACAGCTGCTTACGAGGGAATTCGAATTCGCGCAAAAAACAGGCGAAGGGTTGGCCCGGTGCGGGCACTACCGGCTGTGAACACGCTGTTCATCCAAACTTTGCTCTCCCCAACTACCCACTCCGAGAGGACTTTTTATGTCTCGATTTCCCCTAGACTCACGCATCGCTCAATCGGGAACCACTCCGAACACCGCAACACCAACTGGTAACCCAAGTGGGAGGATGACGCCGGCTCCACAGGATGAACGACTTCGCGAACGACTGTGTTGTTAATGCGCCACAAAAGACCCCTGCCGCTAAGAACATCGTCCCGGTGACTCGCGTAATCTCCAGTCGATCGCCGAGCGCACTCGCGGTTGCGTGCTGGAGAAAGAAAGCAATACCCATCATGCTAAATCCAGACAACAGAAGCCAGTGTGCTCGTGTGCCCTCGTCTCTATGAACTCGCCTGCCCAGAAATGCGCCAACCAAGCTGCAGGCGGCGGCAATCGCCCCAATCGCTGCGGCTGTTAGAGCCGTCTCGGTTACTAGCGTGGGATGCCAAGAATACAATGGGTGTGGGAACACGATAAAGAGCGCGATAAAGAGCGCGATAAAGAGCGCGATGTATGTCGCCATGAACATCATGCTGCCAGCAAGTAGTTCCTTCGTTTGCGTTCCACGAACTAGGCCGACTGTAGTGCCGGCAATAAGACTACCGACCGCATATCCGACGTACGGATGCGCCGCGCCCAATGCGCTGCCCACGAAGTACGAAAGCCCAAGTAGGGTGAACTGTGCTGCCCCTATTAGAACCAAGCAATTTTGCACGGCCCATCGCGATGAATAGGAGACTTCTCTCGTCATTGGCAAACCCTCGACCTTTCCTTTCTCTCGATGCACATTCGGAGAAGGTTAAGCAACATTAACCTGCTTTTCTATCTTCAAACCCATCCAAATCCGACAAGCCTGCCCGCAATACTAAGAATTATTCCAACCCGGCTTCTGATACGCATGTCGCAAAGCCCCCTTCCGAACCAATGCCGCAGTCGGCGGTCCAACCCAGCCCAATCGCACCCCAGCCTTCGGCCATCGAACTCGCCTTTGATGCTGGCTACCGCACAGGCGAAGTCGCAACCATGCTTGGGTGGCTCTACGTCGAACAGGGCCAGACAGCCCTTGCAAAGCCGCTCTTTGCCCAAGGCAGCCTCGATGCCTCGTCTCGAGTTCGCACATCTGCGCAAGCTGGGCTCAAGACAATCGCCAATTAGAAGCGCTATGGTCGGTCCATGGCCAAGGGACGAGAAAAACACCAAGCGCGCCTCGATGCGATTTCATTTCAGGGCAAAGACCTCGCGAGGCGAGCGAAGCGCAAGTGTGAGTTTTGCGAAGGCAGCGGCGACTTGCGCGCTTTCGACGGTGACGAAGATGCAGAGCCTTCGCTCGAGACACTGGTGCTGGCATGCGAACGCTGCCGCGCTGTGCTCGGTGGCCGCAAGGATGACGAGCGAACCTTGCGCTTTCTAGAAACGGCAATCTGGAATGAAGAGCCTGTGATCGCAAGGCTGGCCAAGCAAATGCTCGGCAGTGTCGACGCGGACTGGGCCCGCGGCGCACTTGAGATGGTTAGCTAGCGCGACTCTGCAAACGCAGAGTGCAAACGCGAGCGAAGCCTAGAAGCTCGAGGTTTCGCCGAACTCTTCTTCGTAGTCTTTAAGCGATGCTTCGATAACTTTCTGCGCGTGCTTCGCTCCAAAGGTGCTGGTGATTTTTACCGCACCTGCAGGCTTGGAAGGATCGCGTTCCTTATACGTAAGGAAGTAGTGACGAAGACGCTCAACCTGAATTGGTGGCAAATCGCCGATGTCGCGTGCATGCCCCCAAATGTGATCGTTGTTTAGGACCGCAATAATCTTATCGTCGGCCTCGCCCTCGTCGACCATTTGCAAGCCGCCGACAACGCGTGCGTTGAGAACAACTTCGGGTCGGTTGATGGGACGCTCACTAATGACGCAAATATCCAGAGGATCTTTGTCGCCAACAGCAGCTTCCGGTGAAAGCTTGCGAACGCGTTCGCCGCAATAGGTTCGCGGAACAAAACCGTAGAGCGTTGGCGGCCTGGCCGACGTCATCTGTGGTCGGTCAACGCGCAGGTAGCCCGTCTCTTTGTCGACTTCGAACTTTACGGCGTCGAAGGTCGTGATCTCGATAAAGGCGTGAACCACTTCGGGTGGATTTGGTCCAGCGCTCAGCCCGTGCCAAGGGTGGGGTCGCCAACGATAGAATGCTTTGGGAAACGACATACTGCTGAGCGCTAGTGTATCGACCTGAGCCTGCTTCGTCGCCTTAGCAAAAGAAGAACAGCGAAGAAGTACCACGCAAAGCTATCTGCGCGAGCGCCGCTCATCGAGCAGCCGGAGACTTCGGGCGGCACTGACGTCGCAGGTAAGGGCACGACTGCACTGCGATTTCCGGCAAGATCCATCACCGCCATTCGCATTTCCAGCGCACCATCAGGAAGGTCAATGGCTGTAGCTGTGAACCCGCTTCCCACCGCGAGTGCAGACGTCGCTGGGTCCGAACGGCGCGCGTCAAAGAGCAACACCAGAGCCTGCGCGCTCGCTACCGTGACCTTGGCCTCGGAAGGTTCTCCGCAAAAGAACGCGCCAAAGTAGCTTGAAGAGACATCGAGCGATTGCAGAACAGGCGCAGCAGGTGCCTCCAAGAGCTCCTCACCCTCGATGCGAAACTCCGAGATCGGCTGGCCTTGGTAGTGAACCGCGATGACATCTCCGTGCTCTAAGTTCTCGTCAGGATCGAGCCCCCAGATCTGCCTTGAAATCTCGCCTGCGACATTTAGCGTCGATACGGTGAAGGTGAGTTCCTCTGTATCGCGGTGCAGTGTGAAGCCTGTGAGCTCTGCCGGAACGTAGTCAAACTCTAGATGTTCACCAACCCAGATCTTGGTATTCGGCGGCGCCGCCGAGCCATCGAGAGGCAGAACCGACTCTAGCGAGATACCGATTCGGGAGTCTCTACTGCACGCACGAGCATCAGAATTTCTCCAAAGCAAGACAGAGCTCGCGATAAGAGCGCCAAGACCAATTTGAATGATTGCAGAATTCATGATGACCACGTCCTAGAACCAGTACCGCACGCCGCCATCCATGAAGAGCGAGACATAGCCAGGCTGCTCTATCGTCACGGGCCCATCTTCCACTTGCACCGCTTGCTGCACTTGGACGCCCAATCCACCTCTAAGAGAAATTCCAAAGCCGAAGAGCCACTCGATACCGACCGTTGCAAAGACACCAGTTCCGGTAGCCGTGCGCGAGCCATAGCGGCGCACCTGCGCGTTCACGCCGCCACTTAGGTACGGAACCGGGCCTTCGAGCGTCCTGTACATCCGCCACTGAAGTGCTGGAGCGAGGGCCAGACCGCGGCCCTCGGCGTCGAGAAGCGCATAAGCCGCCATTCCTAAATAGAGGTTCTGCACCAATGGGAATGCAACATCGACCCCCGGGCTATTGCCCATGCCATCACCGCGCTTGGCGCCAATGGCAACCGACGGCTCTTTGGCCTCTGCAGTACCGACAACCGCACTAGAGAGAAGGGCACCAAGAGCGGCTCGTGCAAGCATTGTTCGGAGCATGTAGGCACCGACAAAGCAACCGTCATGCCACAGTAGAAAACACCGTAATTCTGAGGCTCTTGCAAAAGAGCCTAGAGCAAACTGTGACAAGGGTGTCAGCGTTTGGCAGCTAGCAGACGAAGCAGCTCATGCCCAAGCGAATGCTTGGAGAAAGCGAAGAGTTAGTTCTTTGCGGCCTGCGCGAGTTCGTAGTCAATCACTTCTTTAAACCGTTCCAGCGACTGTGCCCCCGAGAGCAGGCGGCCGTTTACGAAGAATGCAGGCGTGCCATTGACCCCCACTTTCTCCCCCTCTTGCAACGAGGCTACGACAATCGGCTTCATCTCCCCACTGTCCAAGCAGGTAACGAATTCTTCTGAGTTTAGCCCAAGAGTTCCCGCGTATCCCTTGAGAGCATCGATTCCGAGCGACCGCTGATTTTGAAAGAGCAGATCGTGCATCTCCCAAAACTTGTCTTGCTTGCCAGCGCAGTGGGCAGCTTCCGATGCCTTGGGCGCATCGGTGTGATTAGGCAGTGGGTAGTCGCGATACACAAGCTGCACCTTGTCACCGTACTCCTCAAGCAGCTGGTGCACGGTTGGTTCGACTTTCCCGCAAAACCCACACTGATAATCCGAGAACTCCACGATCGTTACAATCGCCGCATCGCTGCCCTTGCTTGGCCCGGTTGCATCCACGTCAAACTTTGGAGGCACGACAATCGGTAGCGAGGTGGTAATCGAAGCCTTGGCCCGAAGAGAGTCGCGAAATTTGCCAAGCTCGGTCTTCTGCTTTCGCTCGTTAATAAACGAAATAAGCTCACCGGTGATTTGCTCGAACGGAGGCAGCGTTTCTCCTTGCGAGACTGCTTCATCGTAAAATGCCTTGGCTTCGTCTGGCGTTGCCGGAACGATCGTCAAGGTCGCGGCAACAAAGTCGCCAATCGATTGGCCCTTTTCATCGGCCGCTGCCTGCAAGAGACGCTCGTCAATAAGATTGTCGAGCCCCTGGCGATGCATGCCGCGAACTCCTTCGCGAAACTCCGCTTCAGAGGCCAACGCCATGGGAGACGTAAGTGCGAAAAGTTCTGAGCAGGGAATTGCCTTGCCATCGACCGTAGCAACGACAGCATCTGGTGCGACGTCGAGGCCAACGCCACAAGGTTCGGCGACCGATGCGGTTGTAGCGGGCACCGTGGGCGTAGCCTCGTTTGGCGACGAGCTCTCCTTGCCACAGGCCGACAAGAGAAGAAGGGAGACGGCGATCCATGCTTGGTAACGACTCACGGCGCGACGCTAGCTCGGAAATGCGCTTCCGGCCAGTCGCCCGATGGCATCGACGATGGGATCGAAATTTTCGTCATGTGGATGCGTGAAGTCTGCGTTTCGGCGACATGGGGTATTTTCAGACGAAATTGGATCAATTTCTTATACGAAGATGAAGGGGTGGTGGTCAGTGGCCCCTCGTGCTTTCTAACGGTCGATGTTGGTTTGGCGAGCGTTCCCCAGAAACCGGTTATGACCAACTACGACAGCATCAGCCCTGAGACGATCTTGCCAAGCGTTCGCATTTTTATCAGGCTAACTCAATACTTCCAAAAGGTTAGCCTCTTGCACATTCGCAATTGGCCTTGACAGCCTCACAGCTTGGGCCTAAATTGAAAATGACTTTCAAGTTCGATTTGCAGTACTTCATGACCGATTCATCCAAGAGCCCTTCGCTACAGAGCCTGCTCAGTCTTGCTCCCGGAGAGCGTCGCCGAATCGGTGAAGTTCGCGGGCAAGGCAGCATCCGGCAACGCCTTCTCGACATGGGGCTTTTGCCCAAGCAGGTCATTCGCATGGAGCGCGTCGCTCTTGGCGGAGCTCCGGTCTGGGTCGAACTTAATGGATCTCACCTGGCACTTCGGCGCGAAGAAGCCGAGATGATCCTAGTTGGCGAAGAGGTCTAGCGTGGCTACAACATCCGATTCACCAATCAAGATTGCGCTGGCTGGCAACCCAAATGCCGGCAAGACAAGCCTCTTTAATGTGCTCACTGGGTCGCGCCAACACGTTGGCAACTATCCAGGTGTCACTGTCGAGCAGCGCTGGGGTCACTACAAGGCAAAGGGTCAGCGAGTCGATGTTGTCGACTTGCCCGGCACCTACAGCCTTACATCGTTCTCTCCAGAAGAGCGGGTCGCGCGCGACGAGCTGCTTCACACCCAGCACGACGTTGTGGTTGTGGTTGCCGACTCCACTGCACTAAAGCGCAGCCTGATGCTGCTTGTGCAGATTATGCAGCTTGGAGCCAAACCGGTTCTTTGCCTAAACATGATCGACGAGGCCCATGCATCGGGCCAACGCATTGATGCAAAGCGCCTAGAAGAAGAATTGGGCTTTCCGGTGGTCGAGACCATCGGTCACAAGGGCAAAGGTCGCGACGACCTAATTGCCGCAGTGTTTCGCGCAAGTGAAGCCAAGACTGTTGCCCCGATTCCCAACCTTGGAGCCGACCTAGACGGCGCAATCGAGACGATTTCGGCTACCTTGGAGCTAAGTGGCACCTTGCCGCGCACCAAGGCATGGGTTGCAACAAGGCTTCTCGTTGGTGATGAGAAAATCACCGAAGAACTCGCTGGAGACATCAAAAAAGAGACTGTAACGCTCGCCAAGGACGAAGCGGCACGACTCGAAAAAGAGACCGATCAAGACATTTCCCTGCTTGTGACCGAGCGTTACTTCGCCTTTGTCGACGACATTCTTGGCAAAGTTGTAACCACAGCGAGTCGCAGCGACGCTCGGGCGAGTTCCGAGCGCATCGACCGAGTTCTCGCCAACCCAACCTTCGGGCTGCCCGTCTTTGGCATCATCATGTTGGGCATCTTCTGGGTAACCTTTACCCTAGGTGAAATTCCGATGGGCTGGATCGAAAGTGGGCAAGGCCTACTAAGCGATGGGGTCTCTGGCCTTTGGCCAGACGGTTCCGAGTCGGCACTACGATCGCTTCTCGTCGATGGCATCATCGCTGGCGTTGGCGGTGTCGTCGTCTTTCTTCCCAATATCGTTCTGCTCTTCTTCTTGCTCGCGCTTCTCGAAGACAGCGGCTACATGGCTCGCGCCGCCTACCTTATGGATCAGGTGATGCACCGCTTTGGCCTTCACGGCAAAAGCTTCGTGCCGATGATGACCGGCTTCGGCTGCTCGATTCCAGGCATCATGGCAACGCGCACACTCGAGAACGAGCGCGACCGGCTCACGACCATGCTGGTGCTTCCGCTTATGTCCTGCGGCGCAAGGCTCCCGATCTGGATGCTGCTCATCCCCGCATTCTTCGCTCCCGAGTGGCGAGCATTCGCTCTTTGGGGCATCTATTCCATCGGAATCCTTCTGGCCTTTGTCCTGGCCCTTGGTCTGCGCAAGACGGTTCTCGCCGGTGAGGCTGCTCCCTTCGTCATGGAGCTTCCGCCCTACCGAATGCCAACGTATCAGGCACTTCTTAAGAAGATTACCGAGCGCGCTTGGATTTACCTTCGCAAGGCCGGAACCGTCATCTTGGCAGTGTCGATCGTTCTTTGGGTCATGAGCACCTATCCAAAGAAGGACGCCTTTGAAGTGGATGCGCAGCTTGCCCAGGGCATCGAGATGACCGACGACGAAGTGGACCAGGCTCGGAGTGGCGAGGCACTGCGCTACTCCGCTGCGGGCCGCCTCGGAATCGCAATCGAACCTCTCATCAAGCCAATGGGCTTTGACTGGAAGCTCGGTACCTCGATGATCGGCGCCTTTGCCGCCAAAGAGGTTTTCGTCGCCAACCTCGGCATCGTCTACTCGATGGGCGAGACCTCCGAGGATAGTGAAGATCTGCGCAACCAGCTCTCCCGCGACTACTCGCCGCTTGTGGGCTTTAGCCTCATGCTCTTCCTGCTTATTGCAGCGCCCTGCATGGCGACCTTTGCCGTTACCCGTCGCGAGTCGGGCAGTTGGCGTTGGGCCTTCCTCCAACTTGGAGGGCTCACCTTCGTAGCATTTTTGCTATCCACCACCGTCTATCAAGTTGGTAGACTCTTTGGAGCAGGATGACACTCGAGAACCTCATAACACTTCTGATTTGCCTGGCAGCAGGGGCCTACGTTGCCAACTCGATGTATCAGACCGTAAAGAAGACCTTGGCTCCAAAGGGCTCGGGTTGCGGCGGTTGTGGCGATGGCGCCTCTTCGTGCAGCACCGATTCAGCAGCAGCGCCGGCCTCCGAGCTTGTGCAGCTTAAGCTCAAGCGCACGCCTTCTAGGTAACGCCTTCTAGGGGCCGAAAGCATCACCCCAAAACGCATTGCCATTGACCTTGCCCTCTTTATCGCCCTCGCTCGCCAGCGCCGAGGGCTTTGTACTCGTCGTTGCGGGTCACAGCGAATAGATCCCAATTCTCCAAGCTCAAGCTCGCAAGAGTCTCAACTTTCTGAGATTCAAGGCCTCTCGATCATCGCAACATCGCCGAATTGCAAAGCCGCCACAATCGCAGGCATCTGGCATACATTCTGCTCTAGGTCGGCACCATGAGACGCCTAGCTTCCCTACTCGCCCTATCCTCAATTATTGCTCTGGCCGCTTGCGCCTCAGACGACGCAGACCGCACGCCTTCTGACATGCCCGGCGAAGTCGCGAAGTCGGAACTTGCACGCAACCTCACGCCAGACGTTTCCAACGAAGATGCGCAAGCATTGGTCGCCGGCAACACCGCCTTTGCAGTCGATGCCTATCGAGAACTGCAAGCCGGTAACGAAGGAGAGAACCTCTTCATCTCGCCTCACTCAATCTCAAACGCCCTTGCAATGGTGTACGCCGGCGCTCGAGGCAATACCGAAAGCCAGATGGCAGATGCGCTTCACTTCACGCTGCCACAAGATCAATTGCATCCAGCATTCAACTGGCTCGACCTACAACTCGCAAGTCGTGGCGAGGGTGCCAGCGGTTCGGATGGAGGCGACTTCCGGCTTAACGTCATCAATGCAACCTTCGGTCAAGTCGGCTATGAGTTTCTAGGCGACTTCCTCGATCGCTTGGCCGTGAATTACGGCGCTGGCCTCGCTCTACTCGACTTCGAGAGCGACCCAGAGGGTTCGCGACAAACCATCAATACATGGGTTGCCGACGCCACCGAAGACAACATTCTCGACCTACTGCCACAAGGCATGATCTCCCCCGATACTCGGCTCGTTCTCACCAACGCCGTCTACTTTAATGCGGCGTGGAAAACCAAGTTCGACCCGGATCTCACAGCTCCAGGCACCTTTCGCACAACTGCTGGCGATGTCACCACCGACATGATGACTGGCGAAGTCCAAGGCGTCATGTCCGCCTCTGGTGATGGCTACCAGGCTTTGACTCTCCCGTACGAGGGCGACGAACTCGATATGGTTTTTATCGTTCCAGACGAAGGCGAGTTCACAAACATCGATACGTCCATTAGCCCAACATGGCTTGACGGCGTACTGAGCAGCCTTGCGCCAAGCAACATTGGCGGCGTAACGATGCCCAAGTTCGACTTTCGCTTTAAGACGTCTCTCATCGAAACGTTTCAATCGCTGGGCCTGACCGACGCGTTCAATGGCAGCGCCGACTTCTCTGGCATTGATGGCACACGCAACCTCATCATCACCGGCATCGTGCACGAAGCCTTCGTGAAAGTAACCGAAGACGGAACCGAAGCGGGTGGTGCAACAGCCGTCGTAGTTGGTAGAGATTCGATCCCCGAGTGGGTGACGATCGATCGCCCCTTCCTCTTCTTGGTTTGCGACATCGAAACCGGTGCGGTACTCTTCATCGGTCGGGTGCTTAATCCGAGCTAGTCATGAAACTCCATCGGCAACCCAGCATCTTCTTGCCACACGGTGGCGGTCCTTGGCCTTGGGTGCCGCCGATGCGAGCGATGCATGGCGCGATGGCTTCGTATTTAGAAGGGCTCATCGCGAAGCTGCCCGAGCGCCCAAAGGCGGTGCTCATGGTCTCGGCCCACTGGGAAGCTGCGCGCCCAACTCTTGCGGCTGCAGCTCGGCCACCAATGCTCTACGACTACTCGGGCTTTCCCAAAAAGACCTACAGCGTTTCGTGGCCAGCTCCCGGCGCTCCTAACTTGGTTGGCGAAGTTGAGAGCCTTCTCGCAACGGCGGGTTTCATCGCAGTGCGCGACGATGCACGCGGCTTTGATCATGGCACCTTTGTGCCAATGGCCTTGGCCAACCCACTGGCCGACATGCCCACCCTACAACTCTCGCTTCTCGCCAGCCTCGATGCCGTGAAGCACTTGGCCATGGGCCGAGCCTTGGCTCCTCTGCGAGATCAAGGCGTTCTCATCATTGGCAGCGGTATGAGCTATCACAACCTCGCCGAGCTCATGCGCTCGATGCGAACGCCGCAAAAAACCATTCAAGCCTCGACCTACTTTGACGAGTGGCTTTGCGAGACCCTTAGCGCCAATCCAAGCCAGCGCGAAACCGGGCTTGCCGACTGGGCACAAGCTCCCATGGCGCGGGCGGCTCATCCTCGCGAAGAGCACCTCCTCCCGCTTCACGTCTGCGCGGGCGCTGGCGGCGAAGACGTTGCCACCTTTCCCTATCGCGACGTTGTGCTGGGCGCACAAGTCTCGGCTGTGCAGTTTGGCTAAGACCTTCGTACGAAACTGTCGCCCACGATCGATGCACGGTCGAAACGCGTCTTAAGTTTTGGAAGTGCGAATGCTGAGGCTAACGTTTCGCGCCGCCAGGGTTGCCCCTATGCAATTTCGGACACAACGTACGGGTCCAACATTCACAGCCCTTGGAGAACCTGATGACCACGACACTCTTTACGCCCCTTCGCCTCGGCCGTTTCGAAGCTCAGAACCGCATCCTCATGGCACCCATGACCCGAGCTCGCGCGACTGGTGACAACGTTCCAACCGAGATCATGATCGAGTACTACCGCCAGCGAGCAGCAGCGGGTCTCATCATCTCGGAAGGCACCTTTGTCTCAAAGCAGGGCGTCGGTTGGAACAATGCTCCAGGCATTTACACTGACGAACACGTGGCAGCTTGGAAGCCTGTGACCGAAGCTGTGCACAAAGCCGGTGGCAAAATCTTCCTGCAGCTTTGGCACATGGGACGGGTCTCTCATCCCGACTTCCAAGGCGGCGCGCTCCCGGTTGGGCCTTCGGCCATTGCAGCAAAGGGCAAGTCCAATACCCCCGAGGGCAGCAAAGACTATGTCGAGCCAAAAGCACTGACCACCGATGAGATCGCCGGCGTTGTCGACGACTTCCGCCAGTCCGCTCGCCGCGCCATTGAAGCCGGCTTTGATGGCGTCGAAATTCACGGTGCCAATGGCTACTTGCTCGATCAGTTTATCCGCAATGGATCCAACAAGCGCGACGATGAGTACGGCGGCAGTGTTGAGAATCGCTGGCGACTGCCACTCGAAGTGGTTCGCGCTGTGGCAGACGAAATAGGCGCCGACCGAACCGCCATTCGCCTATCGCCAGTGAACGCCTACAACGACATGGCCGATAGCGATGCAGTCGCAACCTTTGGTTACGGCGCAAACGCACTTGGGCAATTGGGGCTGGCATTCGTTCACGTGCTCGAAGCTCGCGCCGGCATGATGTTCAACAAAGACGAGCCCGTCGTGCACCCGCACATTCGAAAAGCCCTAGGAAAAACCCCAATGCTCCTAAACGGCGGCTACGACAAAGAAACCGCCGAAGCCGCCATTGCAGAAGGCGTGTGCGATGCCGTCGCCTTTGGCATCCCCTTCCTCGCCAACCCCGATCTCGTCGAACGCTACCGCATCGGGACCACCGAGTTTAACGCCCCCGACTTTGCAACCCTCTACTCCCCCGGAACAGCCGGCTACACCGACTACAAAGCGCTGGACTAGCGGTTGGTTTAGTCCACGGCGCGCCTCGAGTCTCGACGCGGCGGCGTGGCGTGGCCTCGCGAGGTTTCTTGCGCAGAGCCGCCACCACGCCTGCGAGCGGTACGAAGACAGACGCAGGCGCGCTACTGCGTTTCCCGAAGCTGAACCGTTTGCCAGTTAAAGGCGTTCTGAAACGGCCTATCGAGATTGAGCCACAAGCCACTAACTCGCGTGGCGCCATCCGTATCGCTGTGCCCCAGCCCCAAGCCCAAGAGGGTCATGTCCGTCGGCGCTGCAAGGTTCACTGTCGACCAGGGAATTTTGACTTCGACTGTCATTCCAATGTCGGTGTCGACGCCAACGTTCGGAGTGCCATTAACGGTGACCGCCGAGAGCCACGCATCACTGCTCCATGCCCTGTGGGGATTTCCCGGGTTGGCATCGTCGCCCTGCTCGTCATATCGAGCGCCAAGAACGCTCACGATACCGTGGTAGTCGTCGGTGAGCATGTACACGCCCTCGTCCGGGCCAATTCCGCCGTTGTGCTCGCCATCGATAAACCAATGGACGCAGTCATCAAGGAAGTTTTGTGCGTCGTCGGCGGTTTCAGTTCCCGTGAGCTGTGAGTCTTCTACTTCGAAGGCGAGGTACAGGGCTTCCGCATCCCATATGGGCCGAACGGTCACCGTGTTGCCACCGGTAGGCAATTGGAAGACGATGCTCGGGGCGCCGACAAACTCATCCACGACGCCATCCACAACAACCGAGCAGACCGTATTGGGAATGCAATGTGCCACGTCACAAGAGGCCGGCTCCACAATGCAGGCCGTCGCGCCATCAGGCGTTGGTTGTCCATCGACGTCGACGCCTCCATCGGCCGCCACAGGGTCTTGCTCGCAGATACCCAAGACACACTGCTGGCCACCTGGGCAAAGACCATCCAACTCGCAGCTAAAAACCGCGTTGCTGTAATCGACAGAGGCGGTACACGCACCCAGCATTAGGAGCGAGGCCAGCGTTGGCCCTCGCATTGCCCTGGTTGTTCTCCGTGCCCCCACCGCTCGCAATTATATCGCATTCTGGCAGCTTCCGACCTTGGTTCCACGCAATCCGCTAGGATTTGGCTTCTCTCCAGTTCCAGTGGCCCAGCAGTCTTCGAACGTTGCGCCGCTATCGACGCGCAGCTTGGGAAAGAAAAAGATCGCAAATGTTTCGAGCTGGTGTCGATCCAGATGTGCTCCGTTCGTTAGCTAGGCAATTCACCCAAACCAAAGGAACCCCATGCAATACCTAATACTGATCTACTCAAACGAAGCCGAAGCCCCTCACCCCGAAACCCCAGAAGACTTCGCAGCGTACATGCAGCCGTGGACGGACTACACAGACAACCTTAAAGCGGCAAAGGTTTATGTTGGCGGCGAGGCCCTTGAGCTAACCACCACGGCCACGACCATTACCTCCGTCGGCAGCTCGGAACCGGTCTTCACCGATGGCCCGTTTGCCGAGACTCGTGAGCAACTCGGCGGCTACTACCTTCTCGATTGCAAAGACCTCGACGAAGCACTCGCTTGGGGCGCCAAATGCCCTGCGGTCGAGTACGGGAAAATCGAAGTTCGCCCCATCATGAACATCGGCTAGCGTAGGACCGAGCAGCCCGGCGTCGCATCAGATGCCAGCGCGCAGGCCGAGCAGCAAGCTGTCGAACGAATCTCGGCCGCTTGCGTTGCCGGCGCCCAAACTCATCGAATACGTCTGCTCATAGCGCGCGGCTTTGTAGCTAAGCTGCGCGCTAAAGTCGTTTGTAATGCGATAGCGCAACGCTGCCATGCCGGCCCATGCACTCGCCTCTGATGCATTGAAGTGCTGGCCAATTGCACCAACGTTATTCACAAGCCGATACTCAAGCGCCAATTCCAAGGCCAAGACGTCAGACACCGGAACCCCCGCGTCTACTCCAATGCGGCGATACCTGTAGTCCACTCCAGGAAGGTCTACGGTGATCGCCCAATTTGATGCAGTCTCGACAAACTCAAATTGCTGCGCTCCAAGGCCAAGCTCAACGCCAATGACGCTTGAGGCAAACCGCTTTTGCGCGCGAAGACTGGCCTCCCATTCCCTCCAACGCGTATCGATCGCAACCATCTCGGAGCCGTACGACTCAAATGGCAGAGCAAAGCCGTACGCAATGCGAGCGCCAAACCCCTGCAGTGCACTGGTCGTGGTCGAGTTGTGCCAAGGGTTCACTTGCACGCGCAGCTTTGTCGTCGGTATCGCAGTTCCCGAGTACGAATGAATCTCGGGACTATTGCCGCTGCCTTCATACTGAAACTCTCGAGACGCGAATCCAAGCTCGGTCGAGAGCTGCAAGAGATGCGTGGCAAAGTAGGCTTCGTTTGAGAGCTTTGGTTCGACGACTACGGCCGGTTGTAGACCACTAGGCTGGTGGCCAACTCGCGCTTCGAGTGGCTTCATCTCGGCAATCAGCAGCGCAATGGTTCGCGCCCGGGCAATCGGCTCGACAACCCGCAGGTCGGCTTGCAGAACCACAATCGTCGAATCTCGCCGGGCCACTCGAACCGTAGCGATCTCATCCGCACAGGAAATCGCTACCGAGGTCGCGGGCTGCTGTTGCGACTCACCTTCGAGAATCGAGCTGACTTCGCCCGCATCTAGCGAGTTGCAGACTTCGACGTCGACACTTGGAGCTTCACCCTGTGCAAAGGCTACTGCCCCCGAAACGCTTAGAAGAGAAAATGCCGCTAGCGAAAGGGGGACGTTGGGGAGGCTCACCTCATAGTAGTGGAGCTCCCGAGCAAAACGGCTCAGAGTTTTTGCACGCCTTGGCCAACTCGCGCGCGCCAAGCGTGCGGCGGCCACGATGTTGCGTATCGTCGTCAGCACCGCTCGGCCTATTAATGTCCGTTTCTACGCACCCTCGCAACAAGGCGATGGCTAAGACTTCGGCTTGAGGGATTGGCGATTGGCGTACAGGTGGGTGGCCCCAAAGTCAGGCGCGGTGACTTGAACCGAGTCGCTAGGTAAACCCAATTGGGCGGCACCCACTTCTCGTAGAACTCGTAGAGATAGCGTGTCACGACTCGCTGCACAGGTTCCAACGAGCACGATTTCGTGGTGGCCAGAACGGCGTTGAACGGTGTCGGAGCGCTTGTCTTCGATTCTCTTCGTCTCCCATTATCGTTGTCTTCCGCACATGCCGAGGGAGTTGTGGGTGAACAAACCTCCTCCCTATCGCCGATGAGAATCACTTGTTTGCTGACAGTTCTGCAAATGTGGTCCTCCTCTGAGACTTCGTGCGTCTCCCTTCGCAAGGCGATCCAAGATTGTGTCTCTTGAGATGCGTCCATCGAAGATTCTTGTACTGACCGTTTGGGAAGGACGTGGCTCGTGCATTCGATGAGACGAGTTGTGTCCCAGATGAAATGGATCGCAATTTCGGTGATGACGAGATCCTTTTCCTTCGCGACTCTTTCAAACAACGACAGCAATAAATCGCTTCCGTTTTGGCCTCGACCAAACTCGATTTCGATGGTCGAGTCACTGGCTTCGACGCCACGCCAGCGAATCTCGGGACGCTTGGGCGCACCGCCGCAGGCACCGGCAAATACGGCAAGGCAAATCAGCCTAGTTAGTTGTTGTCTGTACATGAAAGGTCCAATTGAGGGTGCATGGCACAGGGACGCCCGCGTCGTTCTTGCACGGACGGAAACGAAAACGTCTCGCCATCGACATTGCTTGCGAGTCCAAATCGGGCGTTAGAGAAGTGACAACGCGAATCTCTGTCGGCACACCGCGTTCGTTAATAAGCATGCGAATCGTGGTCTTCCCTGTGGTGCTATCTTTGACGAGGATCTTTAGTTTCGAATATGCGCCAAGAGGCTGGGGGCCCGTAACTGGTTGCAGCCCTGTTCCCGAAGGGCTAGCCAAGGCCGTGTCATCGTGCGAACTCGCGACGCGCGCAGCCTCGTGAAGAATCGACGTATATGTATCGATGTCATCGCTGGGCATGGCCACCGTAGCGGGCACCTGTTTTCTTCGGCGTCTAGCTCTCGTCGAGGCCACAGCTCTTCTTGGCTCCTTCACCTTGTTGCCCTGCGTTGGCTTGACAGTTCTCTGGTGGTCAACGCTTGGCAAATCGACGACGACGCTCGGTTGGGTGACAACACTTCGACCGGGCACCGCTAGCTTATCTATGCTCCACCACGATCTAACGATGAAGAAGCAGATCACCAACAGATGGAGGCCGACTGCGATGCCAAACACCGACATCCGAGTCGTAGCGAGACGTGTGGGCGTAATGTCCAACAACCACATCTTCCCCATCTTCCAGGGCGTGAACTACCGCAACCTGGTCACAGGCAACAACATCATCTGATAGGTGATGCGAGAGCGCAGCGTGACAACAACTACTCCAAGGGTTGGCCAGCAACCTCTCCAGGAGTTTTGCACGCCTTGACCAACTCGCGCGCCAAGCGTGCAAAGTTCCAGGCTCAGCGCTCGCCCGCTTGGGGCCGAGGGGCTAGCCGAGGTAGCTGAGAAGCGCCAAAGCAAAGCCGCCGATTGCGAAGGGAATCGGCATTACGCTAAAGGCTCTCTCGCGAGTTTCTATGTGCTGTGTCGCCACGAAGGCAAAGCTCGTCTACCCGGGCCCCGGTGTCAAGATTTGCTGCTTAGAGAGTGTGCCTCAGCTCACGGAGCCTTATATTTCAGCAACTTACGACCAAAAATGTCATCAAATTGAGTCCGTCTCATCGATTTTCGACTGCCTTCTTTGGCCTCACCAGAGCGCGTTAGGACAGATCCGCGCAGGTCCCGAGTGACAATCTCAGCGCCTTTCACACGACTCACTTCGAAGATTCCCTGAGACCGACCGACCGGCGTGAGGCCCGCTTTCGTGCTTCGCAAAAACAGAATCACTTCACGTCCGACATCCAGATGATGCACTCCGGACACGATGAGTCCGATGTCCGGGGTTTCGCCACCGAGTTGGACGACGGTAACGGTCGCCGGACAAGAGCCATCCGCACATCCGGACACCGCGATTGTCGATACAGTCATGGGTTGCTCATTGCGCAGAACAACCTCTTGCTTGAAGACGACACCCTGCACGATCGCATCGGCCTGCGTCACAAGCTCACTTGGCTGCAATTGAAAAAGCGTCGATGCATCGGCCGAACCAAGATTCGCCACAAGAAGCAAAGCCGCAGAGGGAGCCACAAGAAACAAAGGAGCCACAAGCCTTCGCTTGCGCACAGCACCCAAAGCCAAGAGCAGCGCAAGCGCGCCCCAAAGCCCCGTGCCACCAGATGTTTGGCAGCCCAAGAACTCCTCGGTTATCGAACCCGGTGCCTCTAGAGCAATCGAGGTGTAGAGAAAGCTGATGGCTTCCTGGTCGTCGGTTGCCAGCGCCCGCTTCTTGGTCTCACACATGCCAGCGCTCGGATACATGGTCGACTCCTTGTGGTCCACCGAGTGGGCAATGCCCAAGAGATGCCCAGTTTCGTGAGCGAGAATGTTCTGCAAATCGTATCGATCGCTGCACTCGCCTTCGACAATCGTCCACTCGTAGTCCACGCCGTTCACCACGATGTCGGCTTCAAGAATCTGGCCGGTGCTGGTCTTGTAGGTGAGATAGGTGGTGCCAAGCGCGACCGGGTCGACAAACTCATCAGCGGCATCGGTTCCCCAGCGCACAACGTTCAAGCCATCGCGGCCAGTGCCAAGGCCGGTCTCGCCGGTTTCAAATGCAATCGCCAAGTGCGAGCTAACCATCGTTCCCCAGCTGGCAAATGCGGCGCGGGTCGCAGCTTCTGCGTCTTGGCTGTGGATGCCATAGAGCTCGGCGCTAAAGTCTAAGTCGATTGGCACCGCTCCATCGAGCCACCGAATCGGAGTCCCGTCATTTGTCGTCTTGATTTCCCAAGCGTTAGCAGTGCCCTGAATGCCTAGAATCATGAGCATTGCTAGGAGTGGCCGAATTGCAGACGCGCAGGAGGTTCGCATTCTTAGTGGATCGGCTAGTTCGAAGTCCTCTGAACAGCCTATGCTCAGCTCGTGCTTTTTCGTGAGACCTTCCCCGCCGGCGCATTTCAGTGCAATTGCAGCATCCTAGGCTGTGACGCGACTAAAGAGGCCGTCATCGTCGATCCCGGTGGCGAGGTCGACAAGATCCGCGAGATCTTGGCCCACCACGATTTCACCGTAAAAGCGATCATCCACACCCACGCGCACCTCGACCACATCCACTGCACGCGCAAGATGAAAGAGGAACACGGCGGCGAGATTTGCCTGCACGAAGACGACCTCTTTCTCTACGACGGCATCGAGGCGCAGGCCGCCATGTTTGGTTGGGAGGTCGAGAGCACCTTGCCGGTCGACCGCTATTTAGAGCATGGCGAAACCATCAAGTTTGGCGAGCAAGGCGCACTTACTTTGCATACGCCAGGGCACACGCCAGGCTCGGTCTGCTTTGAAGTGAAGGACGGCGATACGGCCATCATCTTTGCCGGGGACACGCTCTTTCGGCGAAGCGTTGGCCGCACCGATCTTCCTGGCGGCGATAGCAAACTCCTTATGGAGTCGATTAAGACCGGGCTCTACACCCGCGACCCATCAGCGCTGGTTGTACCGGGCCACGGCCCAAACACCACCATCGAAGAAGAAGCGGCCAAGAACCCCTTCGTGACCAAGGCCCTCTAGGGTTTGTCGGCGCTCTCGCGCGTACCTCCCTCGGGGCCTTTGGGGGCCGTGAAAGATCTCTTTCCCGGCTACTTTGCTCTCGTGATGGCAACCGGCATCGTCTCCCTCGCTGCCTGGCTCTCAGAGTTTTTCTGGGTAGCCAACGTGCTGTTCTGGCTCAATGTCGCAGCCTACGGGGTTCTTAGCCTAGCGCTGCTCGCACGCATGCTTCTCTTTCCTCGAAGTGTGGTCACCGATTTATGCCACCACGGCCGTGGCCCAGGCTTCTTTACGCTTGTGGCCGCCACCTGCGTGCTCGGCACACAACTTCTCGTTATCACCGGCGAAACAGCCCTGGCCTACGGCATGTGGATCGCAGGAATCGTGCTCTGGGTGCTCATCATGTACGGCTTCTTTACCGCCATCATCGTCGGAGAGAACAAGCCGCTGCTTAAAGATGGCATTAACGGAGGGTGGCTTCTCACCGTCGTTGCGACGCAAAGCATCTCGGTGCTTGGTGCGCTGTGCGCATCCACCGTCCAGAGTCCGGGCCCAACGCTCTTCATCGCGCTTTGCATGTACCTGCTCGGGGCCATGCTCTACCTCACCATCATCACGCTCATTTTCTATCGATTCACCTTTCTCGAAGTCACCCTCGAAGGGCTCACGCCGCCGTATTGGATCAGCATGGGAGCCGTCGCGATCACGACCCTATCTGGCACAACCTTACTGTTGGCGCCGGACGCATCGCCGCTTATCAGCATGCTCAAGCCCTTTCTCATGGGCTTCACACTGTTTTTCTGGGTTGCCGCAACCTGGTGGATTCCGCTACTCGTCACTCTGGGAATCTGGCGTCACATCGTGCGGCGCTATCCAATGCGCTACGATCCGCAGTACTGGGGAATGGTCTTCCCTCTCGGCATGTACACCGTTTGCACCTACCAATTGGCGCGAGCAAGCAAACTCGAATTTCTCAACATCATTCCGCGATACTTTGTCTTCGTTGCCCTCATTGCCTGGGCTTTGACCTTCCTGGCAATGGCCCGCCACTTCATTGCAATCATGATTCACCAAGAGACAGCCTGCCCCGAAGGCATCAAAACATGAGCTTCGCGCCTTTCGTTGGGTCTCTTGCCCTTGCCAGTGTGCTTGCTGCATGTGGCCCCACGGCTCAGACTTCGGATAAGAAAAACACTCAGTCCGCATTACGCGCATCCACCGATACCGGTCCAGATTCAAGCGACCTCATTACGCCAAGGGGCGAGCGCACGAAGGGCGATTCCAAAGCTGGCTGGGCGAGTGTCGATGCCGATGCCATGATCGCCATCGCAAGCTTTGCCGACGCCTACCTCGGCTACGTGCAAACGGCGCGCACAACTCGGCAAAGCACGGCGGCGCTGGTGGCAATGGCAACTACAGCTGGCGCTGTGCCGTGGAGCGATGCCAAGCAAGCAAAGGCCGGAGAGCTTCTCTACTGGCAGGACGCGACCAATGGCAGCCTCGCCTTCTTAAAAGTTGGCACTGCTTCCGCCGACGAAGGCCTGGCAGTCTTGCTCGCGTCCCACGATTCGGCGCTCATCCGCCTTACGCCCAATCCAATCTACGAGCGCTCAGGTCTCGCACTTTTTGATACCAGCATCATGGGCACGCTGCACTTGGAAAGCTGGCTGCACACCCCACTTGCGCTCAGCCTCTACAAAGCTCCAGCAACTGCAAACGATGTGGCCGTCGACGTTATATTGGGCGACGATGCCAACGAGCCGGTCTTCACAATCCCCGATCTCTTGCCGCATCTCTCGCGAAAGGTGCAGCGTACAAAGCTTGTCGATAGCCCCGAGCGGCTGGATGTGGTGGCCGGATTTACTGCAAAGGCACTGCGAACAACTCTTAAGCGCAATGGCATCACGGAAGACGCACTTTCGGGGCTTGAAGCCACCCTCGTTCCGGCCGGAATCGCAACCTACGTCGGCGTCGACAAAGCGCTCATCGCCGGCGCCAATCACGCAAGCCGAGCGGTGCCCTTCGCAGCCATGCACGCTCTCTTGGCGGCCGAGCCCACAAAGAGCACTCTAGTGATCTTTATGGGCCGCGATGCGCAGTTTTATGCAGGCGCTGGTCCCGAAGCGCACATCGCCAACCTCCTCCCAAAGGCGGTGGAGGCCTTGGCACAGGGCGCCGATGCTCTTCGCTTTCGACGCATCTTGGCGCAGACCCAAGTGCTGATGTTTGATCACACCGGCGGGGTTCGCAATCAAGGCGTTGTGCTTGGCACTCGGCGCGACGACAGCAGTCCTTCGGCCTTTCGCCGCGCAATCCAACTCTTTGCAGATCACAAGGTGGGCACGCAGCTTCTGCAGACCGCAGGCTGGAGCGAGGCGCGCGAAATTGCCAGCCTCGACATCGATACCATCGCCCTTGGGCTTCCCATCTCCGGCGCTGGCATGCCCTACGAACTTCTCTCAACCTACGATCTCTTTCAGGCGCGCCAGGCGTGTCTCGCGTGGGTCTCGCAATGAAGCGCACCGGGTCAATACTCGCGCTCGCCACGGCGATGCTGCTTGCGCTTGTGCAACCCAGCCAGGCTGCGCCGCCAACAAAGACCGCACCAACAACAAAGACTGCGCCAACAAACGCAGCGCAACTGCGCGCGCCGTACCTCGAGTTTCTGGCCAACGGCCGAACACCGAGCGAGCTCTTGCGCCACACCCTGCGCAACTCTCGCTGGCGCATGATCGACCCTAGCAAAGGCGAGGTCAAGCCGCTCAAGCCCGGCGAGCGCGTGGTCTTCGTCAACCAAGGTCGCACCGCACTCTTTGTCATCGTCGGCAAAGAATCTCTCGCCAGCGTTGGCGCCCGCATGATTGCCTCGCACATCGATACACCTTCTCCAAGACTGCTCTTGGGCAAGCTCACAAAAGCCAACCAAGCGAGCATTTCTGCCGGCGCTCACGGCGGCATCAAAGCCGCACACTGGATGGCGCGCCCACTTTCGCTGGTTGGCATGGTCATCAAAGAGGATGGCAGCCAGGTTGATGTCGAGCTTGGCACCCAAACCGATGACTTCTCCTTCTTTATCGAGAAGCGCGAAGGCAAAGACTACAAAGTCACAACCAGCAGCAAGCCCACTGGCAAAAAGGGCTCGGCAATGGGCTTCACCCAGCTTCTTGCCAAACGCTACAAGCTCTCGCCAGAAGACTTAGCAACATCAGAGTTATACTTAGTGCCTAAAATGCCTGCGCGGCTGGTTGGTGTCGAGAGCATGATGATTGGCAGCCACGGCCAGGATGACAGGTCCAACTCCTTCGTGGCCTGGCGCGCAATTTCCGACCTAAGAGAAACGCCGCAGCGCACCGCCATTGCCTGGCTTGTCGATCGAGAAGAATCCGGTTCTAGAGGCCGAGGAGGCGCCCGCAGCCACTTTCTGGAGCTTGTCTATAGCTACATGCTCCGAGCCCAAGGCGATACCAACGTGAGCGAGGCTGCCCTTATGCGAGCGCTGGCAAATACCGAAGCGCTCTCGGCCGATACGCCTGCGTGCGTAAATCCCAACTGGCCCGAAGTGCACGAAGCGAAACACGGCCCGCTCCTCGGCCGCGGCCCCGCCATGTTTCCCGGCACCGGTCGCGGGGGCAAGTTCGGCGGCAGCCAAGCCCACGCCGAACTCGTTGCCAAGGCTCTAGGAGTATTTCGCAAGGCAAAAGCTCCGGTACAAACCGCCGAACTCGGCCGGGTTGACGAAGGTGGCGGCGGCACCGTCGCCAAGTATCTCGAGCATCGCGGCATCGATGCTGTCGACATCGGCATCTGCGTTGTTGGCATGCACTCGCCCTTCGAGATTAGCTCGCTGCAAGACTTCTTCTGGGCCTACAGAGGCTTTCAGCAGTGGTTTAGCAATCCGTAACAACGAACCGCTTGCACCCTATTCTGCTACGAGCTGCCACAAGCTTCGAACATCGTCCCCAAAATTCGCTCCCAAAATTCGCCCCCAAGACATCGTCCCAATTTCGCGCCAAACTCCGAACCACAAACTCCAAGACTGCCATGCAATACCCTCCAAGAGTCGACCTCGCCAACACGCCCACACCACTCATGCATCTGCAGCGCACCAGCGCAGAGCTTGGCGTCGAGTTTCTTATCAAGCGCGATGACATGACCGGAGCCGAACTCTCGGGCAACAAGATTCGCAAGCTCGAGTTCCTGATTGCCGACGCCATCAAGCAAGGCTGCGACACCGTCATCACCGGCGGCGGCAAGCAAAGCAATCACTGCCGAGCCACCGCGCTGGCCGCAACCCGCATGGGCCTATCCAGCGTGGTCTGCCTTCGCATCGACGATACGAGCAAGCCACCTGCAACCCAAGGCAACATCCTTCTCGATAGGCTCGCCGGCGCCGAGATTGTCTGGATTGACCACGACGATTGGGCGCGCCAAGCCGACGTCTACGAGGAGCAAGCGGCGCGTTTGCGCGCCCAGGGCCGCAAACCGTACATCATCCCCGAAGGCGGCTCGAACGAGATTGGCACCTGGGGCTACATCCGCTGTGCAGAAGAACTCGCAGCGCAGCTTGGCGAGATGCCGACGGCAAAGACCACCATTGTCTACGCCTGCGGCTCCGGCGGCACAGGCGCTGGGCTCATCTTGGGCAGTAAGCTCTACGACTTTGCCAAGCTTGGCGCCACAGTCGCCGGCATCAATGTTTGCGACGACGCGGCCTACTTTCAAAAGCGCATCGAAGGAATCTGCGAGAAATTCTCAGCTCGCTACCCAAATGTCGCAAGCGCAACGGCAAGCGATGTCACCATGATCGACGGTTACGTCGGCGCTGGCTACGCAAAGTCGCAATCAGAAGAACTCGCATGCCTGCAAGCCATGGCAAAGCGCGAAGCCATCATCCTAGACCCAGTCTACACCGGCAAAGCCTTCTACGGCATCACCAAAGAACTCGCCAAAGACCCATCGTGCTTTGGCGAGCGCATCGTCTTTGTGCACACCGGAGGCATCTTCGGCCTCTTCGGCAGCGCCCTCGAAGCTAGCTTCGCTTAAGAAGCAAAGCCAAGCTGCGCCAACCCAATGGTTGGCGCCCGCAGCGGCGAAGCGAAACCTTAGTGGTGCGCCGCAGCGCCTTCGTCTGGGTCGCGCTTAATCGATGCGCGCCAGTCGACGGTCTCGGATGGCTTGACCAAGAACTCCTCAGGGTTCTCATGAGCCAGAGCAACCTTAAGCACTTCGTCCATGTGCTCAACCGGGTGAATGGTCATCGCTTTGAGGATGCGCTTTGGAATGTCCTTAAGGTCCTTCTCATTCTCTTTGGGAATGATGACCGTGAAAACATCCGCTCGGTGTGCCGCAAGGATCTTCTCTTTCAAGCCACCAATCGGCAGCACGCGGCCACGCAGAGTAACCTCGCCGGTCATCGCGACGTCCTGCCGAACCGGAATTCGCAAGAGCGCCGAGGTAATGGCCGAGACCATCGTAATGCCCGCAGACGGCCCATCCTTTGGAATCGCGCCCTCTGGAAAGTGCACGTGGATGTCGACCATGGTGTTGAAGTCGTTCACAAGGCCAAGCGATTCGGCGCGCGAGCGGATGTAGCTCATGGCGGCCTTGGCCGACTCTTGCATCACCTCGCCAAGCTTACCGGTAAGCGTGAGCTTGCCTTTACCAGGAACAATCGTGACTTCGGCCGGCAGCAAGTCGCCACCGTGCATCGTTACAGCAAGGCCATTTGCCAAACCAATCTCGTTCTCGGCCTCTTTGGTGGTCTTGCGATACTTCGCTGTTCCTAGGTACTTTTCTAAGTCCTTTGGACGGATCGCGTACTTCTTATCGTCCTCTTTGCCGTTCTGAAGCCAGTCTTTGGCAATCTTGCGGCAAATCGTTCCAATCTCGCGCTCCAGGTTACGAACACCAGCTTCACGCGTGTAGTTGTGAATCACGTTGCGCAAGCAGTCGTCGCTAAGCGTTACTTGCAGCGACTTGCCCGCCAACCCATTTAGCTCAATCTGCTTTGGCAGAAGGTACTGCTTAAGAATCGCGAGCTTCTCCCACTCGGTGTAGCCCGGGATATTGATAATCTCGAGACGGTCCTGCAGAGGAAGAGGAATTTGATGCTGGGTATTTGCCGTCGTGACAAATAGAACATCACTTAGATCGTAATCAAGGTCGAGGTAGTGATCGACGAAAGTCTCGTTTTGCTCTGGGTCCAAAACCTCGAGCAGTGCCGACGCCGGGTCGCCACGAAAGTCTTGCGACATCTTGTCGATCTCATCGAGCAAGAAGACCGGGTTGTTGGTGCCAACCTTCTTAAGCGACTGCAAAAGCTTGCCTGGCATTGCGCCAATGTACGTTCGACGATGGCCGCGAATTTCCGCTTCATCACGAACACCACCAAGACTCTGGCGAACAAACTTGCGACCGGTAGCGCGTGCAATCGAACGAGCAAGCGACGTCTTGCCAACGCCGGGAGGACCGACAAGGCAGAGAATCGGGCCACGGATCTTCGAGACCAGAGCCTGCACCGCGAGGTACTCTAAAACCCGTTCTTTGGGCTTCTTAAGGCCGTAGTGGTCCTCATCAAGAATGGCTTCCGCCTCGGTTAGGTCGATGCGGTCTTCACTTTTTTCGCTCCAAGGAAGCGCCAAGATCCAATCGATGTAGTTGCGAACCACGGTGGCCTCAGCCGACATCGGGCTCATCATCTTAAGCTTCTTGTACTCTTTAAGAGCGCGCTTCCGAGCTTCGTCGCTCATCGGCTTGTTCTTGATCTTCTGCTCAAGCTCTTGCAGCTCGTTCTTAAACTCGTCGCGATCGCCAAGCTCTTTCTGAATCGCCTGCATCTGCTCGTTGAGGTAGTACTCCTTCTGAGACTTCTCCATCTGCTTCTTCACGCGCGAGCGAATCTTCTTCTCCACTTGGAGAATCTCGATCTCGCTTTGCATCAGTTCGAAGAGCTTCTTAAGACGCTCGCTAGCCGCTCCAAGCTCAAGCACCGTCTGCTTATCGTTAAGCTTTAGCGATAGGTGCGCAACGATGGTATCGGCCAAGCGGCCTGGCTCATCGATGGTTTGTACCGAGACCAACATCTCCGGAGGAATGCGCTTGTTGAGCTTTACGTAGACCTCGAAAATTTCCTTGATCGAGCGAACAAGCGATTCGATGTCAGCGGACTCATCGTCGGTCTCAGCAAGGTCCTCGACCTCGGTAAGAAAGTATGGAGTCTCCTGCTCGTAGCGAATGATCTTGGCGCGGCGACGGCCTTCAACAAGAACCTTCACGGTGCCATCGGGCAGCCTCAGCAATTGAATGATGTGGCCGATGGTTCCGACTTCAAAGATGTCGCCTTCGGTCGGATCGTTTGTCTTTGCCTTCTTTTGCGCAGCGAGCAAAAGCTCCTTGTCGGCAGACATCGCTTCTTCAAGAGCAGCGATGCTCTTTTCGCGACCGACGAAGAGTGGGACCACCATGTGTGGAAAAACGATGATGTCGCGAAGAGGAAGTAGTGGGAGTATTCGAGCCATGAGGTATCCTTCGAGATTCGATCCGAAGTTGATATTAGTGTTTACGGGACATTAGCGAACCAACAAAAGCATGTTGGCTTGTCCATCGGCGGATAATCTACGGCTCCTTTGCTCGGACGCAAGGCGGAGACCTGAACTCTGCACTCGCATTTCCGATACGCTATTCACATGTGCGGTATTTTTGCCCCACAGATGCGAGGTAAAATAACCGCACCTAGAGATTCTCTATTAATATACATTAGATACTTAGAGGATTATCCGTGCTTTCGATTACTATTCTATCGACAGGCATCCTCAGTGCTTTAGTTGAACCACGCGAATGAAGGACACCAGTGAAACGGCGGGCCAAGAGCTCTTTTTGGTGATCCAAGGTCTGTCCGATCAGTTGGAAAGCCTCCTGCCGCGCCTTCGAGCACTCAGCCAAGCTCCTGAAGCTGGTCTCCTAATGGGCGTCGATGCCCTCTACCGAGCCGACAAAGACCTGGCTCTGCTGTGCTTGCGCTTTGATGATGCGCTCGAAGACCGCCAGCGCCGACGGCTTATTCGCCTCGCGTGCCAGGGCGGTGTGCCGGTTCTCGATCCGCTGCGCCTAAACGATAGCGACAAAGACCTATTCTACCAGCGTCACCTACGCCGATATGCGGTGCGCATCGACGATAAGAAAAGTCCCAACGCCGCCATCGATGCGCTCGGCCAACTTCTGGGGCTCATCGAATTGCGAGCGCGGACCGAGAGTGGCGCCGACGCAGACGCTGACACCGAGAACGCGCCAAAGCACCGGCTTGTACTCGCTCCCCTGCGAAGTGGTGCACTGGGCAGCGAGAGCGATGTTCGCGGACCGCAAGCCGAGTACCGCGAGGACAGCGAATTGCTGGCTGCACCGGCGATCGACATTGGCACCATGGCTCTGGGTCCAGCAGGAAAAGCGGGCGACGCCAAGCAAGCAGCGCCGAAGCGAGCCGTGCCAAAGCAAGCCGCCCCAAAGCAAGCCGCCGGCAAACGCCGCACAAGCGAACGGCTTAAAACGATTCCTGCACGCCCCGCAAACAAGGCGCCACTGCCAACCTCTTCCAACCCCAAAGCGGCGGCCCTGCGTCGCCCCAGAGCAACAAGCGCCCCCGGCTACTCCAACTCGGTCACCAACCCTGGCTTGCAAGTGCGCTTCGCTCGTGGCGACCAATGGATGCCTGCTCGCCTGCGCAATCTCAGCCTCAAGCAAATCCGATTGGCCGCTAGCGCCGCCCCACCTCTCACCTCTGCGGTGCGCGTTGACCTTGTCCTCGGCAAACTCGAAGTTACCCTGCCCGGCATTGTTGTCGAGGTCGTAAACACCGAGAGCTCTGTGGACGGCTCCACATCCTTTCGCGTTGAGCTCGGAAATTTGGGACAGGCGAAGCTCGACTTGCTCGCCGCAATTCTCCGACGAGCGCAGGCCGATGGACTCGAGCTCAGTGCACCGCCAGCGCGCCAGAGTCGGAGGTTTGCTGTGAGTTGGCCGATCGCCGTTGTCAGTGAAGGGCACCGCTTTAATGCAGCAGCGCTCGACGTATCGGCACAGGGGCTCTTCCTTGCAACCAACACCCTCATTCGCGCGCGGCAAGTGGTCTTTGGCATGCCTCTCGATAGCGGTGAGCCCATCGTTCAGGGCCGAGCCCGCATCGCCAGAGAAGTCACGCAAGAGATGGCCGAAGAGCGCAAACTTCAGCGCGGCTACGGTCTGCACTTTGAACCGCTGGAAGAAGACGCCCTTCAGCGCTACGAACAATTCTTATCTCGAGTCAAGCAGCGCAGCCAACTTCACGTCGTAGTTGCCGGCCACTCCCAGCAGAACGAAGCGCTCGCTGCTTGCTTCCAGTCTGCGGGTTATGCCGTCACTCGGGCCGCCTCCATCGTAAAGTTTGAAGCGACAAGCAAGTGGGATAAAGGTCGCCCAGACATCGCCGTGCTCGACGAAAGCAACCTCTCAACAAACCTGCGCAAGCAGTTTGAGGCGCGATTCGAGGCACACTGCATCCCAATGCTGCATTTGCGAGACGAGGCCCCACAAAAAGCACGTCAAACGCTAGATACCCGCCTCTCCGTGTGACCTATCTCTCCTTGTGAGGAGCATTTGCCACCGATACTATGTGTATTGTTGTCAAAGGTCCGCAATCCATGAAACTCACCGCACCACGCTTCGCCATTCTTTGCCTTGGCCTTCCGCTTGTCGCCACCTTTGCCGTGAGCGATATCCAAGTTGCCAACGCACAACCAGGCATGACGCCGCCGGGCCAAACGCCAACCTCAGCTCCGCCGCCCGCGTCTCCTGGCCCGGCTGGTCCATACAGTCCAGCGCCAGATGGCCCGTACTCGCAACCGCCAGAGCCATACTACGACCCGCCAGAGCCTTACTACGGCCCGCCAATGCCACCAGTGCCACCACCAACCGAGCGCCAAGGCTTCAATCTCGGCTTCTCAGGCGGCATCGGCATCATGGAATCAGATGCAGGCGAGCTTGCCTGCGTTGGTTGCGAGCCCATCGCAGCAACATTCGACTTTCACGTAGGAACAATGCTTAGCAGCAAATTTGCGCTGCAAGCCGAGTTTTGGTTTCAGGGGCAAAGCCTCGACGCCACTGGTCGCGCAAGCATCAATCAAACGATGTTTACGGCAGCAGCTCAATACTGGCTGCACCCGCGGTTTTGGCTGCGAGCCGGCTTCGGACTTGCCAACCTCACACTCAACTACGACGACAACTTTGGCCCTGTAAGTGAGTCCCTTGGCACAGGCGTCGCCATACATGTCGGGGCCGGCTTCGAGATCATTCACTCAAGAAACTTCTCGCTCGATGCGCTCATCAAAACTGGCGCAGGCACCTACTCCGATCCTGACGAGACAATCAGCGCGACAACGTTCAACCTTGGTGTGAACTGGTACTAGTGCCCCTCGCGAAGCGCGCTGGGGTCGCGTTGGCGCTATCGCTCTCTTCCATCGGAGCGACGGCGAGCGCTTCGCATGCGCAAGAGGTTCGCCAATCAAAGGCGCAGCGCTCTGGAATCACCGGCGGCCTTAGCGTTGGCGTTGGCAGCCTTGGTCTCGGAAACGACTCACATGGCACCTTTGACTACGCTGCGAGTTTTGGCGGCTACCTAACTCCGCAATGGGCTCTGGCGGTCGAGTTTTGGGGAGGCTTACACAGCAACGACGAGTTTCATCTTAGCCATCACAATCGGGGCCTCTCGGCTCAGTATTGGATGCAAGAGCGAAACATCTGGCTCAAAGGAATGCTCGGCACAGCGAGCATGACGTCATCGTTTGGCGATACGACCTTTGCCGACTTTGTCGGGGTCGCATTTGCCGGCGCCTGCGGTTGGATGTTCTACGAGCGCGGCGACTACCACGCAGATGTGCAACTGCGCATCAGTGTGGAAGGCTTTGAAGGCACCAGCGAAAACGCTACGGCAATCTCGCTGGCCGTTGGCGTAGCGTACTTCTAACTCTCGCTGGCCCTTGGCGCAGCGTACTTCTAACGACGCCACAAACGTCGCGTATTTGCCATTCTCGTATTTGCCATTCTCAATGTGCTGCAACCAGCACAGAGTGGCAAACGTAGGCATCATTCCTACGAACTTCTCCACTATGATACAAACCTAAGAAGATTTCGACCTACCACTGCGAAACACATCCTCGATCGAAATCAAAGGACGCCCTATGAAACTCACAATTAGTGTTCTTGCTGCAACCGCCTCGGTTGCCTTACTCGCCAACAACGCACAGGCTCAAGGAGCTCCGCCGCCGCCGCCGCCAAGCTCTGACAACAACGCGCAAAATACCCAGGCGAACGATGTTGCAACGCTCAATGGTCAAGTCGTCGAGGTTGGCGAAAAGCACAAGTACCGCACAGGCCACAAAGCTTGGAACGTCGCCGCCAATCCCTTTGGCTTCTTGTTCAACTGGTACTCGCTCTCGGGCTCCAAAGCCCTTAGCAACAACATTGCCCTTCGCGGCGAAGTTTCATTTTCGACCAATGACGATTCCAATGCTGTCGGCCTTGGCGTTGGTCTTCCTCTCTATTTCAAGAAGGTCTACTCAGGCGTCTTTCTCGAGCCCGGGCTAACCACCTTTGCCAGTGGCGACGAAACCATATGGGCGGGCCCACAGCTCGTTATCGGCTACCACTGGTATTGGGATAGCAATCTCAACATCGCGGCAGCCATTGGCGTTGGCCGCAACTGGTCCAACGAAGACACCTTCACTGAGACATTTCCCGCGGGCTACTTCCAAGTTGGCTACGCATTCGGCGACTAGCGTTTAGGCAGGGTCGGGTCGTATCCTCGTCCGGTTGTCTGCTGTTGTCGGCCCTCGAATCAGTTCCAAAGGCTGGTTCGAGAGTCACAGAGTCACGGCGAACGCAGCACCACAAGCCTGTCAAGCTCGGCTAAGAGCGGTTCCTCATCGACCTCATAGTGGCAGCCGATAACCGGAAGCGACCGTGGAGAGGCAGCGAGCACGTCTCGAAACATTGCAGAGGATGTCTTGCCAACAACAACGGCAAGAACCTCCGTGCTGGCCAGCGACTGCTCGGTCACAACACCAGGATTCGTCGGTTCGGCGCGAAAGCCCGCTTCGTCAAGCAGCTTCACGCAACCAGCGTCATCGGCCAAGACTAGAAAATCTCTGCGTCGCCCAAGCCTTGCCAAGTACCCGCTAAGCGCTTGCTCAAACCCCGGCGGAACCTCGGTAAGCTGCAAGCCAGCTCCTGGACCACGTCCCATGCGAGCCGCCATCGCCTCGTCCATCACGTGGGCAACTCGTGCCTTTACCTTAAAACTGTCAAATCCCGCCAAGTCGATGTGCACGGTGATTTCGGATAATGGTTCAAGATTCTGTGCCTGGCGGACAAAGAGCCCACCGACACTCAGGTTCTCGGCGTACTCCGTGACGAACTCGGTGGCACTCACAAAACGAATCGCAAGCACCGTGGGATGACGCTCGTGCTTGCGGTCGTTAGTGCTCATCAACCCCAGCATTCTAGCACTCACCCCATTTGCGCCCAGTGCCACATGCATCCGAGCCGAAATCTTCGCGAGCGGTGTCCAAGACGAGATCTGCACTTGAGCTGCCCAAGACGAGATCTGCACTAGAGGTGTCACGTATCACGCTTAAACCTCTACTATTACTATCGTTTGACCTCGGCATCCCAGCTACTTGCTGTGGCCATGATCTGCGGTGTTACCACCAAGCGTATCTCCGCCACGAAGTGTCTTTCGACTCAACCGGCCTCATCCTGCATAGCGAAAGCGCGAAATCGGATTTCACGTGCTGCCTGCCCTCGGCGGGAGCAAGCGTCAAAGAGAAACGCCCGGACCATCGGTACCGGGCGTCAAAGCGTCGTCGCTTGCGAGAAGCTAAGCCGACTTGGCCTCTTCCTCGTAGCTAATCATCGGCGAGCAGTGCTTCTCAATAACGTCTTCGTTGATGATGACTTCACTGATCGTCTTTTGCCCTGGAGTCTCGTACATGATGTCGAGTAACGCCGATTCGAGGATTGCTCGCAGACCACGTGCTCCAGCTTTGTGCGCCTGTGCCATCTCAGCGACTTTGGCCAAGGCACCACGGGTGAACTTGAGCTTCACGCCGTCCATCTCAAAGAGCTTCTGATACTGCTTGATAAGAGCGTTCTTAGGCTTGGTGAGAATGTCGATAAGAGCATCGTTCGAAAGCTCGTGTAGCGGAGCAATTACCGGCAAGCGCCCAACAAACTCGGGAATCATGCCGTACTTCAGCAAGTCCTCAGGTTGGGTCTCTTGCATCAGCTCCCAAGGGCTCACTTCCGCCACGCTTGGCTTCATTGCCGCACCAAATCCGATGAGACGCTGTCCCACACGGTTTTCGATGACCTCTTCAAGGCCGGTAAAGGCACCGCCACAAATGAAGAGAATGTTGGATGTATCAACCTGCAGAAACTCCTGTTGGGGGTGCTTACGACCACCTTTAGGAGGAACCGAGGCGATTGTGCCCTCGATGATTTTTAGCAGCGCTTGCTGCACGCCTTCGCCAGAAACATCGCGGGTGATCGACGGGTTATCACTCTTGCGAGCAATCTTGTCGATCTCGTCGATGTAGACGATGCCACGCTGCGCGCGCTCGATATCGTGATCCGCATTTTGCAGAAGCGAGACAATGATGTTCTCGACATCTTCGCCAACGTAGCCCGCCTCGGTGAGGTTGGTTGCATCAGCAATTGCGAAGGGCACGTTTAGAATGCGCGCAAGGCTCTGCGCCAAGAGCGTCTTGCCCGAACCTGTTGGCCCAAGAAGCAAGATGTTCGACTTTTGAAGCTCGACCTCATCCTCATCATCCTCTGAGGTGTTGGTCTCGTCGCTGTCTTCGGCGCCAAGCATCGCATCAACGCGCTTGTAGTGATTGTGTACGGCAACTGCCAAGATCTTCTTGGCGCGCTCCTGACCAATCACGAACTCATCGAGAACTTCTTTAATCTGTGCGGGCTTTGGAATGCTGCTATCAGAAAAACTCTGTTCTTCCTTTTCAATCTCTTCCGCAATGATGTCATTGCACAAGCCAATGCACTCGTCACAAATGTAGACGGTGGGCCCAGCAATCAGTTTCTTAACCTCCTTCTGCGATTTTCCGCAGAAGGAACAGGTCAGGTTAGCGTTCTTGCTGGTGTCTTCGGTGGGTTTGGTCAAATGCGTCCTACTTGTTTACGTCGCTTAGGCAAGTTGCCCGGATAGAGCTACGCGCCCTCTTTAGCCTTCTTGTGTTCGATGACCTCGTCGATGATACCGTACTTGGCAGCTTCGACAGGGCTCATGAAGTAGTCGCGCTCGGTGTCGTTCTTAATGCGATCAAGGGTTTGGCCGGTTTGCGAAGCCCAGATGCCGTTAAGAGAATCGCGCGTACGGAGAATCTCTTTAGCGTGGATGTCAATGTCCGTCGCTTGGCCCTGGTAGCCACCAAGAGGCTGGTGAATCATGATGCGTGAGTGTGGCAGTGCGTAGCGCTTGCCTTTGGTGCCCGCGCCCAGCAAAAACGCACCCATGGAAGCCGCTTGGCCCATGCAGATGGTGGCAACGTCGCAGCGGACGTACATCATGGTGTCGTAGATGGCCATACCAGCAGTGACGTGGCCACCGGGCGAGTTGATGTAGATCATGATGTCCTTCTCGGGTTCTTCTGACTCGAGAAAGAGCATTTGGGCGATAATCGTATTGGCAACATCATCGTTGATGGCCGAACCGAGAAAGATGATTCGGTCTTTAAGAAGTCGCGAGAAAATGTCCCAACCTCGCTCACCGCGGTGAGTTTGCTCGATGACAGTGGGAATCAGAACACTGGATGTTGGCGTCGGAACAGGTCGGTGCATACATGTCCAATGTAAGCCCGACGTTGGGTTGGCGCAATCGCTTGCCTCCAAGATCTACAAGAGATCAGAAGCGAGCTCGCCAGATCTGGCTCACTCGGTTTGTATTAAGCGCCGTAAAATTCACTTACAGCCGTGCCGTGCGATTGGGATTCTCGCTATCATGACTGCCGGAAAACCTCTGCTTGGCCTTCTGGCAAGCGTGGCCACCTTGGTCGTTTATGCCAAGCCCGCCTCAGCCTGGAAGTACGTCGAGCACACCGCAATCGGCACCAAGGGCTACAAACAGGCCTGCAAGTCGATTGAAGCCCGCCTGCGCCTGCTTCTCAAGCCCCCACCAGTTTAGCGATTCGCGATCGATTCGAAATCGCATGTGGCAATCTTGCGGTTCGCGCGGCCTTATATGGTCAAGCCAGCGCACTCGCCGGCGACCGTTTAAATAACCCCGAAGACTTTCTCGCCTGCGGCGGTGATTGGAACGTTGGAAGCCGAAAGCACTACTTTCTTCTGCTGCTGGTTGATGTCCATCACTTTCATCCATCATCGATGCACGAGTGGGTCAAACACCATCGCGCCGCACTGCAATTTGCCGAAGCAGCCTCGCGCGAACAGGGGATTGATGCCATCGATGCGTTTCAACGCGCCTTCTTTCGCAACGCCTTTGGCGACCACTTTCTGCAGGACTCGCACGCAGCTGGCCACATGGGCTTTAACCGTTCGGCCAGCAGCATTGCCGCCACCGCTGCCTATCACAAGGTTTGGAACAAACGCGGCAGGCGACTAGAAAACCGCAAAGGAGAACGTTGGACGACGTACGGAGACGGGTTTCTCCGTGCTAAGAAAAACACCGAAGGCAAGCGTCGCGTTGTAGAAGCCTGTGAAAACTCGGCCTACGCGGTCATCTCAGCATTTGTCTTTGGAACACGAGACACCAGCCACGAACTCGCTGCGTGGCGTCAGTTACCGCTGCTTATCGATGCCCGGCCAATGGCGTCACTCTTGGAAGGTGAATTGGCGATCCGAAAGAACTCATCTCGGCCACGATGCTTGGCTTCGATACGATTCTTCCACTTGTAGAAACGCGGGTTCATTTATCGTTCGGTGCGACTACTGCGATAGAAGAACTCGCATTGCATCCCGCCGTGCAACTCGAGTTTAGAAAGCCTATCGGGCTAAGCATCGACGGACTCCTTCATCATCAAATCGCGACCTTCTTCCTTTGGGAAGCGAGAACTCAGAGATTTTCTGGTTGGGCGAGTCTCGCCTATAGTCTGCAGGCAGAGATGGGCATCAACCTTTTTAAACTCCAGGTCGGCCCAACCTTTGACGTGGACCGTCGCGACTTCGGCTATCACGTCGGCCTTAGCTACGGCAGAGTATTCGGCGTTGCCGGCGGCGGCGTTCGCAGATCCTCGCCGAGGAGATGGGTTGCAAAGAATGTCGTCATCGCTGCGTAGAAGAGGTCGCGACTTCGGCGTTTGCGAAACCCGTGGCCCTCGTCCCGGGCGAGGAAGTCAAACTGGCGTCCCCTGGCCGCGAACGGTCGTAACGATCTGTTCGGCCTCTTGCACTGGAACAAGGATCGTTGGCGCCGTGCGCGACGAAGAGTGGCGTGCGAATCTTCGAGGCAGTCGTGAGCGGCGAAATCGCTTCAAGGAATGCACGGGTCTCGAGGTCGCGCTCGTCACCGTACTCGGGACGTCTTAGATCACGGCGATACTTGCTGGTGTTTTCGAGAAAGCGTACGAAGTGCGAGATGCCATATCGCCAGACGCTCGCTGGTTGTTCGAAAATGCCAGCCCTTTCGCGTCATTGCAAACCCGCCCCGGCGACTCGTCGGCCAGGGTTCCGGATCAAATTCAAATGCCGGCTCGTTCTGAGGGCCACCAATAATTCCGCGCGGATTCTCCAAAGCTGGCGCTTGATATCGAAAGCGCAGTCTCCAAGTTGCGCCCGAGAAGCTCGGCCGAAACCCAAAAGCGCCGGCGCCCGAAACCCAAAAGCGCCGGCAGCCGAAACCCAAAAGCGCCGGCAGCCGAAACCCAAAAGCGCAGGCGGCCGAAACCCAAAAGCGCAGGCGGCCGAAAACAAAAAGCGCAGGCGGCCGAAAACAAAAAGAGCCGCACAACACGATTGCTCGTGTTGTGCGGCTCTAGAAAAAAAACCTGGCAGC